>Ga0190359_1000037_pt1:50000-69045 | contig 69045 bp, 55 predicted proteins | sample 48721823_MG_FD_161269 | JGI IMG/M metagenome (GOLD analysis project Ga0190359, IMG submission 161269) | Hydrothermal vent microbial mat bacterial communities from Southern Trench, Guaymas Basin, Mexico - 4872-18-2-3_MG | ecosystem: Environmental > Aquatic > Marine > Hydrothermal...
ACGCGATACTCACCCGTGCGCCACTTTACTAGCTTCAGCAAGCTGAAGCGTTCTCGTACGACTTGCATGTGTTAAGCACGCCGCCAGCGTTCATTCTGAGCCAGGATCAAACTCTCCAGTTAAACTCCATCGGTTTCAGCCGAAGCTGTTACCGAAGATTTCAACAAGAGCCGACTCGCGTAAATGGTCACTATTTAGTTTTCAAAGATCAAACCCCTTGCCCGGCCGAAGCCGTTCAAGGGCGGCCTGAAAGCCAAGCCGCTCGCATCTCCAGAACAAAAAAGCAGACTACATGAAGCCCCATGTTCTGTCAACACTTTTTTTATCCGGCAACCGACACCATGGCAAACCTGCCTTACCGCCATCACCGATTGCCAGCCATCTTCAAAGAGCTTTTTTCTCGGACATACCCTTTCGGGTATCATCCGAAATGAGACGTTCTATATAGAACGAATCCCCGAAAGCTGTCAAGAATTTTTTGAAGCCCGCGCCTGAAATAAAAACGACATGCAGGGCGTCAACAGCCGTCGCCCCCTCCGCTTTCCAGGTGCTTGCTCAGCAGCTTGGATCGGCGCGGGAGGCCCCTGGATCATCGGGGTTCCAGGATGTTGAAAGAGCAGGATCCGATCCGGGGCCAGGCCACCGGCTCAGACAAACGAGGCGCTCTTTTACATGGCGCCCCGGCGTTTGTCAATCCTCTTTTGCATGCCCCTGCGTTTTTTTCAGCCGAACCCGGTGAAAATGTTTCTTGCCGGCGCGCAGCAGGAGGCCATCATTTCCAAAATCGTCCATCGTGACAACCCGTTGCGGCGAATCCACCCGCTGGCCGTTCACGTAGGCGCCCCCCTGGGAAATCAATCTCCGGGCCGCCCCCCCTGAGGCGCTCAAGCCGGTGGCCTGGAGCAGCTTGAACAGCGGCAGCCCTTCGGCCACCAGGTCGACTTCCAGCTCGGTGCAGGGAACCACATCCTCCTCCCGTTGTCCCCCGTCGTGCCGCGGGACGGTGGAAGAAGGCATCAAGTCGGCCGGCACCGGGCGGGCGCCGAACATGCGCCTGGCCGCTTTCATGGCTTCTACGGCGGCCTGGCGGCCGTGGACGATCTGCGTGGTCTCGAAGGCCAGCACGGTTTTCGCCAGGTTCAAATCCGCGTCCCGGAGTTCGGCCACTTGCCGGATCTCATCCATGGGCAAAAAGGTGTAAAGCGCCAGGAAGCGGGCCACATCCGCATCGGCGCTATTGACCCAGTACTGGTAATATTCGTACGGGCTGGTGCGGTCGGCATCCAACCACACGGCGCCGGCCGCCGTTTTCCCCATCTTGGCGCCGCTGGCGGTGGTGATCAGCTGGAAGGTGATGCCGAAGGCCTGCTGCTGGCAAACCTTGCGCACCAGCTCGATGCCGGCCACGATGTTGCCCCACTGGTCGCTGCCGCCCATTTGCAGCCGACAGTCGCAGCGCCGGAACAGCTCGAGGAAGTCGTAGGCCTGAAGGAGCATGTAGTTGAACTCGATAAAACTCAACCCCTCGTCTGAATCCAGCCGCATGCGGTAGCTTTCCGCCTTGATCATCCGGTTGACGGAAAAGTGCCGGCCGATGTCTCGCAGAAACTCGATGTAGCCCAACGACACGAGCCAGTCGGCATTGTTGCGCAACAGGGCCCGGTCCTCGTCGAAGCAGATGAAGCGGGCCAACTGGGCCTTGATGGCATCGGCGTTGGCGCGCACCGTTTCGGCGGTCAGGATCTGGCGCATCTCGGTTTTTCCACTGGGATCGCCCACCAGGCCGGTGCCACCGCCAACCAGGGCGATGGGCCGATGGCCGCAGCGCTGCATATGGGCCAGTGCCATCACGGGGATCAGGTGGCCGATATGCAGGCTGGGGGCCGTGGGATCGAAACCGACGTAGCAGGTCCGCTGCCCACTGCCGAGCCAATCGTACAGTTCCCGCTCGTGGGTCTTTGCCTCGACAAATCCTCTTTCTTCCAAAATTTCCAGAACATGGGCCATGGTACACACCTTCAGGCTATTTGTTGGCGAACTCGATCGCCCGGGTTTCACGGATCACCAACACCTTGATCTGTCCCGGAAACGTCAGGTTTTCTTCAATTTTCCTGGCGATATCACGGCTGAGCAGCACCGCTTCCTCGTCGGTCACCTGTTCGCTTTCCACCATGACCCGCAGTTCGCGTCCCGCCTGGATGGCAAAGGTGTTCGACACGCCACGGAAGCTGTTGGCAATCGCTTCCAACTCTTCGAGACGCTTGATGTAGTTTTCCAGCATCTCCTTGCGGGCGCCGGGCCTGGCGCCGGACAGGCCGTCGGCCGCCTGCACCAGGTAAGCGTAGACCGAGTTGGGGGGCACATCCTCGTGGTGGGCGGCAATGGCGTGGATCACCTTCGGCGCCTCTCCGTACTTCTTGGCGAGCCTGGAGCCGATGAGGGCGTGGGGTCCTTCCACCTCGTGGTCCACGGCTTTTCCCAAATCATGGAGCAAGCCCATGCGACGCGCCAGCTTCTGGTTGAGCCCCAGCTCGGCGGCCATGATCCCGGCCAGGAAGCCGACCTCCACTGAATGCTGCAGGACGTTTTGGGCATAGCTGGTCCGATACTTCAGCCGGCCCAGGTACATGATCAGCTCGGGGTGAATGCCGTGCACGCCCAGGTCGAAGGCCGCCTGCTCACCGGCCTCCTTGATGGTCTTGTCCACCTCGGCCGTCACTTTTTTGACCACGTCCTCGATGCGGGCCGGGTGGATCCGGCCGTCGGTGATCAATTTCATCAGGGATAGCCGCGCCACCTCCCGCCGCACCGGGTTGAACCCCGAGAGGATCACCGCCTCGGGGGTATCGTCGATGATCAGGTCAATGCCGGTAGCCGCCTCCAGGGCACGGATATTGCGCCCCTCGCGACCGATGATGCGCCCTTTCATCTCGTCGCTGGGAAGCGGCACCACCGACACGGTGCGCTCGGCCACGAAATCGCCCGCGTAGCGCTGGATGGCCATGGCGATGATCTTCTTGGCCCGCTTGTCCGACTCTTCACGGGCCTCGGTCTCGATGCGCTTGACCAGCTTGGCGCCTTCGTAGCGGGCGTCGTTCTCCATCGCACGAATCAGCAGCTCCTTGGCCTGTTCCGCCGTCAAGCCGGAGATGGTTTCAAGTTGCTGTTTCTGCTCGGCGATCAGGGCATGGTAGCGCTGCTCTTCCTTGGCGATCTCCTGCTCCCGTTGCACGACGCCCTTTTCGCGCCGGGCAAGTTCGACCTCCCGCTGCTCGACCTGCTCGGTACGTCGCTCGATATGCTCTTCTTTCTGCGCCAAGCGCCGGTCTCTTTGTTCGAGACCGGCGCGGATCTCCTTGGCCTCGGCCTCAAAATCGCTCTTCATGCGAAACAGCCGGTCCTTGGCCTCCAGTTCGGCTTCGCGCACAAGGTTTTCGGCCTGCCGCTGGGCATTGTCTTGAATCCGCCGGGCCTCCTCCTCGGCCTCCTTGATTTTGCCGGCCGCAATGCGTCCCTTGGCCCAGAAGGCGACTCCAAACCCGACCCCAAATCCGACTAATGCCGTCACAACCGCGTAGACATAAGTTGTCATAATTCATCCTCCGGGGCTTGGCCCCTGGTTTATCGGTTCGCCGGCGCCAAGCCCGAACTGGTTTCGGGCGGCATCGACGTTGCAGCGCAAAACAGGCGACAGGAAGACAGAATCGCTGCCGAAGTCCAGGGTTTTCGGAAAGGCTTGGAAGAGGAAGGGCGTTGAGGTCGGTCTACCGCCGGCGCTGGACCGGGCGGTTGGCAGGCTGCATTCGGGCCATTGCCCCCGCGCGTTGCCGTGTTGGACGACTTTTTGAACCGATTGGTCCACACTGGGCGCCTTGTGGCCTCTTTAGGCTTTTCCGGGTATCCGGAACATGCTCACCGAAGCCCTGAAAAGGCACCCGTTCAATGCAATGTTGGGTCAAAAGAACATCTTCCAATCACGCGCACGGCAGGGGCGATGGCCACAAGTGCAAGTCCTCCGGCTGAAACGGCGCCGGTCGGTATCGACGGTTGTCATAAAGCCGCACAAGGTCTGGCGCCCTTGTCGTTGCCCGAGGCCCGGGCATCGGCCAAGCCGGCCAGGGCATTGTCAAGGGTTTGAATCAGCCGGGTCGTCCGCCGGTTCAACTGCTGTTGAAGCGCTTCCCGGTCGGACTTCAACTCGTAATTTTCATTGGCGAAGTTCAAGGCCGCCAGCATCATGACGGTCAGTTTTGACATTTCACTGATTTGACCGGCGTGGCCCGCGGCGATACGCCCCACCTCACCGGCCAACGTTGCGGCCACCGCTTCGGCCTGATGGCCGACCGCATCGGTTTTGAACGTATAGGTTCGACCGAAAAGATCTATGTGCAGCAGCTGATCCAACCGTACTCACTCGTCGCCTTGCAACCGATAGAACCGGACGGATGTCAGCGCGGGTTCACCACCAAGTCCTCGAGCTTGACCAGCAGCCCGTCGATCTTCGAGCGGACCCGCTCACGCTCCGCGTGGTATCTTTGTTCTGCCTCGACCTTGGCCTCAAGCTCCTTTTCCAAGCTTTCAACCTTGTTTTTCAGGGCCGCATTATCGGCCTGAAGGGAACGGCATATTTCTAACAATTGTCCGACCCGCTCCTCAATGGTGTCGAACTGGTCCAAAATGGTTTGCTCTTCCAATGTCGCACCTCGCCTTTTGTCTTTGTATTATCGGTATCTTCCCGTTATGTCAAGCGGTTTTCCAGGTCCCCATCCGCCTCGCACCGCTGCCTGGAAAGCGGCGCGAGGCTTGCCGTTCAACGCAAAAAGAAAGGGCAGGCCATGCATCCGGCATGATCCGCCCTTTCCGTGATTCCTCCCGGTCGGCTGTTGCCAACCGGCTAGCCGCGGCTGCGGCTTTCGACCAGCCTGATCCGGTGCAGCGCCCTTTCCAGCGCTGCGCGGGCGCGCACGTAATCGATTTCTCGCTCCTTGGCGGCGGCCAAAAGTTTTTGGGCCCGCTCCAGGGCACTGCGCGCCCTCTCCACATCGATATCCCGACGCCTTTCCGCCGACTCGGCCAGGACGGTCACCTTGTTGGGCAACGCTTCGGCAAACCCTCCGGAAACGAAAATCAATCTTTCCGTCCCCGAGCTGTCGCGGTAACGCAGAATCCCGGTCTTCAGCGAAGTCATGAAGGGGGTGTGACCGATGAGCACCCCGAATTCCCCTTCACTGCCCGGCGCCATGACAATCTGGGCTTCCTCGTTGACCACTTGCCGTTCCGGGGTCACGACTTCAAGTCGAATATTACCATCCATTTCATTCCCTTCCGCCGATTAGGCTTCGGCTGCCATTTCCTTGGCGGCCTCCAGCACATCCTCAATGCCGCCCTTCATGTAGAACGCCTGCTCGGGAACATCGTCATGCTTGCCCTCGCAGATTTCCTTGAAGGCCCGCACCGTATCGGCCACCTTGACGTACTTGCCCGGCTTGCCGGTGAAGGCCTCGGCCACATGGAAAGGCTGGCTGAGAAAGCGCTGGATCTTGCGCGCCCGTTGCACGGTCAGCTTGTCCTCGTCGGAAAGCTCCTCCATCCCCAGAATCGCGATGATATCCTGCAACTCCTTGTACTTCTGGAGCATCTGCTGCACGGTCCGCGCCGTCTGGTAGTGGTCCTGGCCCAGCACCTGCGGGTCGAGGATCCGCGAGGTGGAGTCCAGCGGGTCCACCGCCGGGTAGATGCCCAGCTCGGCGATCTGGCGGCTCAACACCACGGTACCGTCCAGGTGGGCGAAGGTGGTGGCCGGCGCCGGGTCGGTGAGGTCGTCGGCCGGCACGTAGACGCACTGCACGGCGGTAATCGATCCCTTGGTGGTGGAAGTGATACGCTCCTGCAACTCGCCAAGGTCGACAGCCAGGGTCGGCTGGTATCCCACCGCGGACGGCATGCGTCCCAGGAGCGCCGAAACCTCGGATCCGGCCTGGGTGAAACGGAAGATGTTGTCGATGAAGATCAGCACGTCCTGGCCTTCCTCGTCGCGGAAGTACTCGGCCGCCGTCAGGGCAGAGAGGGCCACCCGGGCACGGGCGCCGGGCGGTTCGGTCATCTGACCGTAAACCAGGGCCGCCTTGGGCAACACCCCCGAGTCCTTCATCTCGTGGTACAGGTCGTTGCCTTCGCGGGTTCGCTCGCCCACCCCGGCAAACACGGAGATGCCGCCGTGCTGCATAGCGATGTTGTGCACCATTTCCATCATGATGACGGTTTTCCCCACGCCGGCACCGCCGAACATCCCCATCTTGCCACCCCGGGGAAACGGCACGAGCAGGTCGATCACCTTGACCCCGGTTTCCAGAACGCGGACCTCCACGTCCTGCTCGGTGAACGCCGGCGCGGTACGGTGGATCGGCATCATTTTTTCCTGGCTCACCGGACCAAGCCCGTCCACCGGACGCCCCACCACGTTGAGCACCCGGCCGAGACCGGCTTCGCCCACCGGCATCATGATCGGCTTGCCGGTATCCTTGACCGGCATGCCGCGCACCAGACCGTCGGTGACGTCCATGGCGATGCAGCGCACCACGTTGTCGCCGAGGTGTTGGGCCACCTCGATAACCAGGTTGTCCGCTTCGTCGCTGATGGTCGGGTTGCTGATCAACAGCGCCGTGTAAATGGTCGGGAGCTTGCCTTGTTCGAACTCCACGTCGACGACCGGCCCCATGACCTGTATGATCTTACCGATGTTCTCTGCCATCGAAGAACCTCCTGTGCCCTGTGTCTAGCTTGAATGAGTATCGATTTAGCCTTTGAGCGCCTCGGCGCCGCCGACAATATCCATCAATTCGGCCGTGATCGCTGCCTGGCGAGCCTTGTTGTAGGCCAACGTCAGACGTTCGATCATATCGTTGCAAGCCTTGGTGGCATTGTCCATCGCCATCATGCGGGCTGCGTGCTCGCTTGTGGATGTCTCCAATAAGGCCTTGTAGAGCTGAACGAAGACATTTCGCGGCAAAAGCGTCCCCAGCAGCTTCGCCGGGCTCGGCTCGCAGATATGCTCGGCCATGTAGGGCGCATCGGCATCTACCGTCGTGGTAATGGCCGGTATCGGCAGCAGCTTTTGCACAACGGGGGTCTGACGCGCCATGGACTCGAACAGGGCGTAGATCACGTAGACCTCGTCGTAGGTCCCGTCCAGGAACAGGTCCACCAGTTGCCGCCCCGTGGTCACGGCGGTGGCAAAGGGGATGCGCCCCCCGACCACGTTGAGGTGCGCCTCTACGATCTCGAAATCGGTCTTGCGCGCCCAATCACGCCCCTTCTTGCCGAAGTTGGTAAAGGAAACGCTGCGTCCCGCCGCCGCTTCTTCGGCGGCGAGCTTCTCGGCGGTTTCGATCAGGTTGAGGTTGAATCCGCCGCACAAGCCGCGGTCCGAGGTACACAACACCACGTGCACGTTGTGCACCTCCTCCCGGGGGATCAACAGCGGGTTGGCCTCGCTGGGAGCCCGGCCGGCCAGGCTCCCCAACACTTCGGCGAACTTTTCCGCGTAAGGGCGAAAGGCATCGGTGGCCTGCTGGCAGCCGCGCAGGCGGCTGGTGGCCACCATGTTCATCGCCTTGGTGATCTGCTTGGTTTTCTTGACTGCGGAGATCTTTAGCTTTACATCCTTGAGTGTCGCCATCCTGATTGCCCTTGTCGCTGAGGTTTAACCGACAGCTGCCTCGGCCGCTTACTTGATGGTATCCTTGAACTCCTCGTCGTACGCGGTGAGCACTTCGTTGGCGAGCTTCTCCAACTCCTCGGTAAACATCTGCTGCTCCTTGATCCCCTGGAACAGCTGCGGGTAACGCTCCTCGATGAACGGGTACAAGCCCGCCTCGTATTTGGCCACCACGTCCAGGGGATACTTGTCCAGGTAGCCGTGGGTGCCGGCAAAGAGGATCATCACCTGCTTTTCCATGGTCAGGGGCTGGTACTGGGGCTGCTTAAGGATTTCCACCAGCCGCTGACCGCGGGTCAGCTGGCGCTGGGTGGCCTTGTCCAAGTCCGAGCCGAAGGCGGCAAAGGCCTCCAGTTCACGGAACTGGGCCATGTCCAGGCGCAGGGTGCCCGCCACCTGCTTCATGGCCTTCACCTGGGCGGCCCCACCGACGCGCGACACCGAGAGCCCGACGTTGATGGCCGGGCGCACGCCGGCGAAAAACAACCCCGGCTCCAGGTAGATCTGGCCGTCGGTGATGGAAATCACGTTGGTGGGAATGTAGGCCGAGACGTCGCCGGCCTGGGTCTCGATGATCGGCAGGGCGGTGAGCGATCCGGCCCCCAACTCGTCGTTGAGCTTGGCGGCCCGCTCCAGCAAGCGCGAATGGTTGTAGAAAATATCGCCCGGGTAGGCTTCACGGCCCGGCGGGCGCCGCAGCAGCAGCGACACCTGGCGGTAGGCGGCGGCCTGCTTGGACAGGTCGTCGTAGATGATCAGGGCGTGCTGCCCCTTGTCCCGGAAATATTCGCCCATGGCGCAGCCGGCGTAGGGCGCAATGTACTGCAGGGTGGCCGGGTCGCTGGCGCAGGCAGAGACGATGGTGGTGTACTCCATGGCGCCGTGCTTTTCCAGAACGGCATGCACCTGCGCCACGGTGGACTTCTTCTGGCCGCAGGCGACGTAGATGCAGAAGACATCCGTCTCCTTCTGGGCCAGGATGGCGTCTATGGCCACGGCGGTCTTGCCGATCTGCCGGTCGCCGATGATCAGCTCCCGCTGACCGCGCCCCACGGGCGTCATGGCATCGACGGCCTTGAGCCCCGTGTAGCAAGGCTCATGGACGCTCTTGCGGGCGATGACGCCCGGGGCCACCATCTCCACGCGCCGGTACTGGTCGGTTTCGATGGGCCCCTTGCCGTCGATGGGTACACCGGTGGCATCCACCACCCGGCCGAGCACCGCCTCGCCCACCGGCACCTGGGCGATGCGTCCGGTTCGCTTAACGATGTCGCCTTCCTTGATGTGGATGTCTTCGCCCATGATGGCGACACCCACGTTGTCCTCTTCCAGGTTGAGCACCAGTCCCAGAATGTTTCCCGGGAACTCCACCAGCTCGAGGGCCATCGCCTTTTCAAGCCCGTAGACGCGGGCGATGCCGTCACCGACCGACAGCACCACGCCGGTTTCGCTCAACTCGACCTTCTTGTCGTAATCGGTAATCTGCTCTTTGATGATCTGGCTTATTTCCTCGGCTCTTAATTCCATCACGCACTCTCACCCCTTTTTAAGGTTTCTCGCATGTTGAGCAACTGGGTCTTGATGCTCCCGTCCAGCACGAGGTCGCCGATGCGGGTGACGATCCCGCCGATCAACGACGGATCCTGGCGGACCTCCAGCACGATATCCTTACCCGTCTTCTCGGACAGGGTGGCACGAATTTTTTCAACCGTCTCCTCGCTGAGGGCCACGGCCGACACCAGCGTCGCCCTCGCCACGCCCTTGAGTTCATCGGCCAGCTTCTCGTAGTACTGGTGAATGGCGCCGATGAACGGGAGACGGCCCTTGTCGAAAAGCAGAATCAGAAAGGACTTCATCACGGGGGCCAGGCCAAGCTTGTCGAGCAGCGCCACCAGCACCTTGCGCCGCCCCTCGGTATGGTAAAGCGGGTTGCACAGGGCCTGCTCGAGGGACTTGCTCCCCTCGAGCAGCTCGGCCACGGCACCCAACTGATTACGGTAAACTTCGGCTTGGCCATCCTCCTTGCCAATCAACATCAGGGCCTTGGCATATCGCCGTGCGATGCGCAGATTCTTCACGATGCCACCACCTTGGCTAAGTATTCATCGATGAGACGGTCCTGGTCCTCCGCTGTCATCCGCTCCTTGAGCCGGCTCTCCGCCTTCTGCAGCGCCTTCTCGATGACTTCTGCCTGCAGCCGCTCCCGGGCGGACTTCATTTCGAACTCGATGTTGCGCTTGGCCTGTTCTTCGAGCTTTTGGGCGGCCACCTTGGCCTCCTCGATGATGCGGGCCCTCGCCTCCTTGCCCTGCCGCTCGTATTCGGCCGCGATCTGGCCCGCCTCCTGGTCGAGCCGGGCAATCTTCTCGTTGTAGGCGGCCAGTTCCTTTTCAGCGGCCTGCTTGCGGGCTTCGAGGTCCTTGAGCTGTTTTTCGATCTCCTCGATGCGGGCCTTCAGGGCCTTGCTCGCCGGCTTGCGCAACAAAAAATAAAGGCCACCGGCCAGCACCACGAAGTTCAGGACGCGCTGGGTATCGGTGGCCACCCATCCCTTGGCTTCTGCTTCCCCGTGGCCGGCATCTCCGGATGCCAGCAACGGCGCGGCTTGGAAAACCAGCAGGCCGAGTACCAGCACCAGAAGCCGCCATTGCTTGCGACGATCAACCGACATGCGCCTCATCAAACCGTCCTCCCCAAAATCTTTTGTCCGATCGCATCCGCGAACGCGTCAAGCTCTTGCTCCAGCTGCGCCCGCACTCCGGCCACCTCGGCCGCCAGCTTCTCCCGCACCGCCGCCAGTTCAGCCTGGGCCTTTTCGTTGATCTCGGCGATAATCCGCTTCTCCTCCGTTTCGGCTTCGGCCAGCAAGGCCTCTTTCTGCTTCAGGCCCCGCACCCGCGCTTCGCGGATGCCGTTGGCAAACGCCTCATCCTTTTCCCGGGCCGCCTCGCTGAGCGCTTCGATGCTCTGCTTGAGGCCGTCCTCCTTCTCCTGGCGCTGCCGAATGATGTTGCGAATCGGCCGATACAGCACAAGATTGAGAACCCAGATGAGAAACAAGAAATTGACGATCTGGATAAAAACGGATCCATCAACGCTGACCATTGGCGCCCTCCGCTGCTGGATTTCAAGAAAAGCTGTAATATTCTGGGGTGTTAATGCGCGTCTGAAGGCGGCTCTCACCACCTGTTAAACTCGGCGGTCTATATCACCCGACCCCACGGCCTGTCAAAGGTTTTTTAGGACCGGCGAGATCATTCGGCCACGAAGCGGCGCATCCGGATATTGATCAGCAGGCCCACGCAAAGCATGGTGGTGATCAGGGAGGAGCCCCCGTAGCTGACAAACGGCAACGGCACCCCCACCACCGGCATCAATCCCATCACCATTCCAATGTTGATGGCCACATGCCAGAAAATCATGGCCGTCAGCCCCACGGCCAAAATGATGCCGAACGGCTCCCGGCTTTCGGCGGCCACATTCAAGCCCCAAACAATCAACAGCAGAAATACCACTAGCAGCAGCACGCCGCCGGCAAACCCCCACTCTTCGGCCAGCACGGAAAAAATGAAGTCGGTGTGCTGCTCGGGCAGGAAGCGCAACGCGTTCTGGGTTCCCTGGAGAAATCCTTTGCCGGTGAGCATGCCGCTGCCGATGGCGATCTTGCTTTGAATAATGTGGTAGCCGGCGCCCAGGGGATCCCGGTTCGGATCGAGAAAGGTCAGGATGCGCTGCTTCTGGTAACCTTTCAGGAAATGCCACACCACCGGCAGCGCCACGGCGCCGAAGGCCAGGATGCCAATGGTGGTGCGTCGTTCGATCTTGACGAAAAAGGTCATGGAAAGGGCGATGAGCAGCACCAGCATAGCCGTGCCGAGGTCGGGCTGGCGCACGATCAAAACAAACGGCAGCCCGGTAATGGCCATGGGCCAAATCAGCTCCCGCAGCACGAAGCCGCGAGTGGTGACCTCCTTGGCATAGTGGCGCGCCAGCATCAGGGCCACGGTGATCTTGGCCAGCTCGGACGGTTGCACGAACACCGGCCCAAGGGCCAGCCACCGACGAGAGCCGCCGGCCGCCTTGCCCATCAACAGGACCGCCACCAGCATCAGGACGCAAAGGCTGTACAGAACCGGGGTCCAGCGCTCCAGCGTCTTGTAGTTCACCGTAAAGCCGGCGACCATCGCCCCCAGCCCCATCACGTACCAGATCATCTGCTTCAGGTGCAGCCGGGAGGGTGCCGCGGTGGCGTCGGCATTCACCGCGCTGTAGAGCGTGACGACCCCCATGGCGGCCAGCACCAGCGTGGCGGCCAGCAACCCCCAGTGGAAGTTCTTTAACAGTCTGCGGTCGAACATCGTTTGAAGCCGTCCCTGTCGTCGGTTTCGGTTTTCACCACTGCCGCCGGCCGCCGTTGGGGTCGGTGCATCAAGAGGCGCAAGGCGGGGGCGCTCCGGCGCGATTCACTCCGGCGCCTGCCCCGGCTCCGGATCGGCAATGGCCGCCTCGGCGGCCGCGGCCTCCGGGTCCAGGTAAGCCTGGATCACCGCCCGGGCGACCGGGGCCGCGGCGCTCGCGCCGTGTTCGCCGTGCTCCACGATCACCGCCACGGCGATCTTGGGCGCCTGGCTGGGAGCGTAGGCGACAAACCAGGCATGGTCCTTGAGGTAATCGGCCACCTCTGCCTTGCGGTCCGCCTCCCCCTTGCGGCCGAACACCTGGGCCGTTCCGGTCTTGCCGCTGATGTCAATGCCTGCCAAGCGGATCCCCCGGGCCGTCCCGCGATCGCCTTGCACCACCTGCCACAACCCTTCCTGGATCAAGGCCAGGTGCCGGGCGCTGACGGCGATTCGGCCTTTGACCACCGCCCCCCCCTGCTCGATGATGCGCCCGTCGGCGCTTTCCACGGCGCGCACCAGCTGCGGCTGGTAGAGCGTGCCGCCGTTGCCGATGGCGGCGATCATCATGGCCATCTGCATCGGGGTCACCAGATTGTAGCTCTGCCCGATGGCCACCGAAAGATTCTCCCCTCCCTGCCAGGCGACGCCGAAACGGCTCTTTTTCCATGCCGCGGTGGGGATCAGCCCGGCATCCTCGTGGTCCAGCCCCACTTCCGTCCGGCTGCCCAGGCCGCAACTGCGGGCGTAACGGGCCAGCCGGTCGACGCCGAGCTTGATGCCCAAATGGTAGAAAAACACGTCGCATGACTGGCTGATGGCCTCCACCACGTCCAGGCGGCCGTGCCCCCCGCGTTTCCAGCAGCGATAGGAGCGGTTGCCGTAGCGCAGCCGCCCTGGGCAGAAAAACCGGGATTGGGCGTCGATCACGCCCTCTTCGAGCCCCGCCATGGCCGTGACGATCTTGTAGGTGGAGGCCGGCGGGTAGGTGGCCTGAATGGCCTTGTTTTCCATGGGGTGGTGGGGGTTTTCCACCAGGGCCTGCCAGTCCTGGCGGTTGATGCCGCCGACAAAGGCATTGGGATCGAAGCCGGGCCGGCTGGCCAGCACCAGCACCTCGCCGTTGTCCGGGTCCACCGCCACCACTGCGCCAGCATTGTCGCCCAGGCTCCGCTCGGCCACGGCCTGGAGTTGCTGATCGATGGTCAGCACCACGTTGTGGCCCGGCACGGCATCGACGGTCTGCAGAACCCGGATCACCTGGCCGCGGGCGTCCACCTCCACCTGCCGGCCGCCCGGCTCCCCCCGCAAGAGATGTTCGCAGGTCTTTTCGATGCCGAACTTGCCGATGTAATCCCCCCCCCGGCATCCCGGGTAACGCCCGCCGGCCAGTTCCTCGGCACTGATTTCTCCCATGTAACCGAGCAGGTGGCTGGCGCTGTCCCCGTGGACATACCGCCGCAGGGCCTTGACCTCCACCATCACCCCGGGCAAATCCCAGCGGCGCGCCTCCACGGCGGCCAACAGGTCGCGGTCGATGTCGGAGTGCAGCACCACCGGCCGATAGCCGGATCGGGCCCGTTCCGCGGTTTGCTTGAGGGCTTCAAGGTCCAGGCCAACACTGGCGGCCAGACGTTTCAGGGTAGACGCCACCGGCTTGGCATCGCGCGGCACCATCACCAGGTTGAACGACGGCCGGTTGTCCACCAACAAACGGCGCTGGCGGTCAAGGATCTGGCCTCGGGGCGGATCGATGCCCTGAAGCCGGATGCAGTTGTTCTCCGAGAGGCGGCGGTACTCCTCGCCCTGGACCACTTGGAGCTGAAAGAGGCGCAACCCGAGAATCACGAACGCCACCAGAACGATGAGTAGCGCCCCGTTGAGCCGCCGACGGTACCAATCGGCATCGGCAGATTTTAGGTAGTGCTTCGCCAAGGATAGATTGAACCTGTTCGACCGTCGGTTTGCTTGCCAACCCTGGGCCACCCCGGCCTTCAGGCGTCGGAACCGGCGGGCCCCGTTGCTATTCGCGCACCGCCCGCCGGGCTTGGGCCTGCCGCTGGTAGTGTGCCAGGCGCCTCTGCAGCACGCTGAGCCCTGCCACCATCAGCGGACCGATCAGCATGGTCCAGGCCGCCTGCCAGACCACGGTCTCAAGGGCCTGCCGCAGCGCCGGCGCCTCTTTTCCCAGCAGGACGGGAATGGCCACCAGGACCAGATTTTCCACCAGCACCGCCCCCGCCATGGCCAGCGGCAGCATGAAGGTGCCGGCCACCTGCAGGAAGCCGATGAGCCAGTACACCAGGGCCCAAATCCAGAAATAGGCGGTGACGTAATACCCCGGCGGCGCCCCCGAGAGGCTGTCCACCGCCAGCCCGATGAACAGCACCGCCGGCAACCCGTCGCGCAGCCGCAGCTGCAGGCCGAAAAAGAGCACCATCGGCACCAGCAGATCCAAACCGCCGGTCCAGATGCCCACCATGGGCAGAACGCTCGTTTGCAGAACGATCAAAGACATCCCCATCAGCAGGAAAACCAGGAGCGTCACTGAAAAACCTCCGGTTCCGGCCGCCGGGGATCGATCACCACCAGGACCTCTTCCAGGGTTTGAAAATCCACCACGGGCGTGACAGCGACTTCCTGGAAAATGGCGGCCGACGGGCGGTCAACGGCCGCCACGCGGCCGACGGGCAGCCCCTTCGGATAGACGCCGTCGAGCCCCGAGGAGATAAGGATGTCGCCCGCCTGCACATCGTCCTGGCGCAGCACGTACTTGAAGACGCAACGGTTGTCGGAGGCGCCGGTGACGATGCCCCGGGCCCGACTACGCTGCACCAGGGCGTCCACGGCGTTGTTGGCGTCGATGATCAACAGAACCTTGGCATGGTGCCGGGCGGCGGCCACCACCTGGCCGGCAATGCCCTCGGGAATGACCACCGGCATCCCTTCAACCACGCCGTCGGCCCGGCCCTTGTCGATGATCACCGACTTGAACCAGGGGGACGGATCCTTGCCCACCACCTCGGCGGGCAGCACCTTCAGCTCGATTGCCTGTTGAAACCGGATCAGGCTCCGCAGGCGTCGATTGGCCCGTTCGATCTCGCTGCACGCGTTGAGCCGCGCCGTGGCCTGTTCCAGGGCCTTTTGCAGGCGGTCGTTTTCACGAGCGGCGGCCACCAGGGCAAAGTAGTGGCGCCAAATGTCGCCGATAAAATCTAATCCGTAGGTGACCGTCGCCTGGATCGGGGCGACAATCACCAGGCCGAAACGGCCAAGGCCATAGTCGGGAACCGGTTTTCGGCTGCTGAGGCTCAACCCGATGATGTTGAGGGCGATCACCAGAATCACCCCGACCACCAGGAGCGTTTTTTTGGAAAACATAGGCGCCGGTCAAACGGGCTCGAAACGCTTCCGCGCAATCGGCTTCGGGTTAGCGGACGGCAGGAGGCTTGGCCTGCGCCCGTGTCGGATTGGCTAGTTGATGGCCACCTGGCGCAGGATGTCCATGCTGTCGATGGCCTGGCCGCTGCCGATGGCCACGGTGGACAGGGGGTCCTCGGTGACCGTGATGGGCAGGCCGCTTTCTTCCATCAGCAGCTTGTCCAGGTTTTTCAGCAGGGCGCCGCCGCCGGTGAGCACGATCCCACGATCGACGATGTCTGCCGCCAGTTCCGGAGGTGTCTGCTCCAGGGCGATCTTCACCGTTTCCACGATGGCATCGATCTGCTCGGAAATCGACATGCGGATTTCCTCGCTGTCGATGGCCAGGATCTTGGGAATTCCCGACACTAGGTCGCGCCCCTTGACTTCGATGGTCTCGATGTTTTCGGAATCCGGATAGGCGTTGCCGATGGCCGTCTTGATGATCTCGGCGGTACGCTCGCCGATGAGCAGGTTGTACTTGCGCTTGATGTACTGCATGATGGCCTCGTCCATCTTGTCGCCGGCCACCCGCAGGCTGCGGCTGTAGACGATGCCCGCCAGGGAGATCACCGCTACCTCGGTGGTGCCCCCGCCGATATCCACCACCATGTTGCAGGTAGGCTCGGTGATGGGCAGTCCGGCGCCGATGGCCGCCGCCATGGGCTCCTCGATGAGAAACACCTCCCGCGCCCCGGCCGACAGGGCCGACTCCTTTACGGCGCGCTTCTCCACCTGGGTGATGCCCGAAGGCACGGCCACGATGATCCGCGGCCGGACAAAGGACCGGCGGTTGTGCACCTTGCGGATAAAGTGCCGCAACATTGCCTCGGTGACCTCGAAGTCGGCGATGACCCCGTCGCGCATGGGCCGGATGGCAACGATGTTGCCCGGGGTGCGCCCGAGCATGGCCTTGGCTTCGGCCCCCACGGCCAGCACCCGGTTCTTGGTCCGGTCGAGCCGCACCGCCACCACGGAAGGTTCGCGCAGCACGATGCCTTTTCCCTTGGCATATACCAAGGTGTTGGCCGTTCCCAGGTCGATGGCCAGATCATTGGAAAACATCCCCAGAATGCTATCCATAAACCCCATTGTATCTCACATTCCTTGATATATGCGCATCACTGGCGCAGTGGGAGGGCCGACATCGCCGGAGCCCGGTTATTCTTTTCGCTCAAAGCCTGATCCGCCAAATTGTTCTAAGGATCTGCTTTGCTAACAGATATGGGGCTTTAAAACAAGGGAAATATCCGCCTCGAGCCCCTCCAGCGCCGCATCGTGAAGCCGCGGGCGAAAGACGCGGATCGCCTCGTTGCTTCGGATCGGATGGACCCGGTTGGTCAACAAGACGACGATATGGCAGCGCACCAGATCCATCCATAAGCTGCCGCCGGTAAACCCCAGGTGCCCCACGGTGAACGGAGAAAAGCGCCCCCCGCAGGCCGGCGTCGGCCCCGAGGGACGATCGAAGCCCATGGGCCGCCGCCCGTCGGCGGGCAAATCGAGAAAGGCGCGCACCCAGCAGGGGGCGAAAACCTCGCCGGTGCCTTGGCCCCGGTAGGCGTCCAAGAGTTCGGCCAGCAGGAGATGCACCGCCGCCGCCGTACCGAAAAGCCCCGCGTGGCCGCAGACCCCGCCCAGGGCGTAGCAGTTGTCGTCGTGGACCCGACCGCGCACCAGCCCCCGCCACGGGCAACGCTCGGTGGCGGCGTAGACGGCCGGAGGAACCGGCCGGGCACCGTCGACAAAATAGAGCGGGGCGATGCCCAGGGGGCGATAGACGCGCTGCGCGACGAACCGATCCAGTCCGACGCCGGCGACCGCCTGGACCAGCCACCCGAGAATCAGGAAGTTCAGATCGCTGTAAACCGTTTGCACGCCGGGCGGGGCCTCCAGGGGCGTCCGGCTCAGGCGCCGCCTGAGCCACGGCCACCGCTCGGCCTCCGGCAGTTGACGCAGGCGCTCGAAATACGGCTCCCAGGCCGGCAGCCCTGAGGTGTGGCGCAGCAGTTGTTCCACCGTCACCTGCGCCGCCGGCTGTCCCCTGAATTCAGGCAGCAGTCGCTGCAGGGGCTCTTGCGGCGCCAACCGGCCGTCGGCCATGAGGCCCATCAGGGCCGGGGCGGTGGCCAAGGCCTTGGTCAGGGAAGCCAGGTCGAAAACGGTATCCACCGTCACCCGCCGCCCGGTGCCCAGGTCGGCCACCCCGTAAGCCCGATGGCAACGGATCTCTCGTCCCCGCGCCGCCAGCAGCACCGCGCCGGGGAAAACTCCGCCGGCCACCGCATCGACCATCAAACGATGGGCTTTATCAAACGGGTCCGGGCCTTTGGTTGTCAACGTCTTCCTGCCATAGGCGCCGTCAAGGGGACACGGTGATTTCAATCGTCGCTAGGGCGGCGTCCAGCCGGGCCGGCAGTCCCAGGGGTAGCGCCAGGTTGCGTGGACCGTGTCCGATGCCGCAGCCGGCGACCACCGGCACGCCCAGGTCCGCCAAAAGATCCTCAAACACCCGCCACAGATCCGCCTCCGACCCGCAGTCGGTAAAATCACCCAGCACCACGGCCCGCACTCCGGCCAAGGTCCCGGCCAGGCGGAACTGGGTCAGCATGCGGTCGATGCGGTAGGGCGCCTCCCCCCGGTCCTCAAGTACCAGGATACCGCCGTCGAAGCTCGGCGCGAATGGGGTGCCGAGCAGGTGGCACAAAGTGGTGAGGTTTCCGCCGCACAGATAACCGCTGGCTTCGCCGTCCACCAGCACCTGCGCCGATTCCAGGGCCACGGTGATTTCCGGGCCGGCCATCAAGGCGGCGCGCAGGGTCTCCACCGTGGGCGGGTCCGCCTTGGCCAGGCTCGCCACGGTAGGGCCATGAAAGCAGACCAGCCCGGCCCGCCGGCAGACGGCCCAAAGGAGGGCTGAAAGGTCGGAAAAGCCCACCAGGCGCTTGGGGTGGGCGGCCATGCGACCGAAGTCCAGGCGGGAGAGCAGCCGCAGGCTCCCGTAGCCGCCCCGGGCGCAGACGATGCCGGCAATGCTCGCATCATCGAAAGCCGCCATCAGGGCCCGGGCCCTCAGCTCGTCCGCCCCGGCCAAGTAGCCGTTACGCCGGTAGAGCCCCTCGGAGAGCACCGGCTCGAGACCGAATTCTCTCAATAACGCCAGCCCGGGCGCCAAGTCCGCCGCCCGGCAGACCCCGGCCGGGGCCACCACCGCCACCCGGTCGCCCGGTTTAAGCGCCGGCGGGCACACCAATGGAAAATGCGCCATCATGGTTCAGAAGCATACCAAGATCCCCCGTGGAGTCAAAAGGAAACAATCCGGTTGACAGGGCCGGCCAAATTGCTTAGAAGAATCGTCTGTGTCGGGGCGTAGCGCAGCCTGGTAGCGCACTTGAATGGGGTTCAAGGGGTCGGAGGTTCAAATCCTCTCGCCCCGACCAGCAATGCCAATAAAAAGGGACGCTTATAAAAGCGCCCCTTTTTTATTGGATAAAATGATCAAGCCTGTTTC
>Ga0190359_1000038_pt1 | contig 68854 bp, 72 predicted proteins | sample 48721823_MG_FD_161269 | JGI IMG/M metagenome (GOLD analysis project Ga0190359, IMG submission 161269) | Hydrothermal vent microbial mat bacterial communities from Southern Trench, Guaymas Basin, Mexico - 4872-18-2-3_MG | ecosystem: Environmental > Aquatic > Marine > Hydrothermal vents >...
TTCACCGACCCTGAAAGCATCATGAGTCCAGATATATTTTACCGGAAGTTCCATCAGGGCAGCCATTCTGACGGCCGGCTTCATATAATCACTAAATACAAAAAAAGTACCACATGCAAGAGTAACCCCGCCATGCAGAGCCATACCATTAGCCAGTGCAGCCATGGTCAGTTCTGAAACACCAGCCTGCAAGAAAGCTCCGGAGAAATTGTGTGCTGTAAAAGCATGACTCTTTTTAAGAAAACCATCGGTTTTATCAGAATTGGACAGGTCGGCCGACATGACAATTAAGTTGTCAACTTTTTCGGCCAGATAGGATAATACGGCACCTGATGCTTCACGTGTAGAGCCATTAGCCTTATAAACAATTTCATGCCAGTTCAGATCGGGCAACCTGCCCGATAACCATCTGTCGAGTTGGGCAGCCTGACCGGGATGAGCATGGCGCCATTCATTTTCTTTGTTTTGATACTCCTGGGCATGGAGCCTTTTCTCAACCAGTACTTTCCGGTAATATGCTTCAACCGGTTCAAAAATCCTGAACGGATCTTTCGGGTCTCCCCCCAGGTTTTCCACTGTTTTTTCAAAAGAGGCACCGGCTTTGCTGATGGGTTGACCATGTGTTGAAGACTGATTTTCAAATGGTTTTCCATCAGCCGTCACACATCCTTTTCCCATAATAGTGTGCCCAATGATCAAAACCGGCTGATTCTGTTCTTCCACAGCCAGACGTAAAGCTTCTCTGATCTCACCGGGATGATGCCCGTTCACCTCCAACACCCGCCATCCCCACGAACGGTATTTGGCCGCCGTATCCTCCCTGGTTACTGCAGCCGTATTAGTTGAAAGCTGAATAGAATTCGAATCATAATACATAATCAGGTTATTCAGCCCCAGGAATCCTGCAATACGACCGGCTCCCTGCGAAATCTCCTCCTGAATTCCTCCATCCGAAATAAAAGTAAAAATATTATGTTGCGTCCAATCTCCGAACCGGGTGGCAATAAACTGCCCTGCAATAGCTGCTCCCACCGCCATTGCATGACCCTGGCCGAGGGGACCGCTGGTGTTTTCAATACCCCGCATCACATTCAGTTCGGGATGACCCGGCGTAGTGCTGTGCCATTGCCTGAATGACTTCAATTCTTCCAGTGTAAAATTGCCGGTCAAAGCCAACATCCCGTATAGCATAGGCGACATATGACCCGGATCCAGAAAGAAACGGTCTCTGAAAGGCCAGTCCATCCGGTCGGGATCAAAATTCAAAAAATCAGAATATAAAACCTGGATAAAATCGGCACCTCCCATAGCTCCCCCGGGATGCCCGGATTTAGCTTTCTCTACCATAGCAGCAGCCAATATCCTGATATTATCCGCAGCCAGATTCGCTAATTTATTGTCCATCAGTTTATTCGATTGTTTTAGATTTTAAATGAAACAAAATTAAGACTTTTCAGCGGCATTCCCTTTTTTTTACCTTTGTTGTCAGAGATAAAATAATTCACATGGGACTGAAATGTGGCATCATCGGTATCACCAATATTGGAAAAACAACACTATTTAACTGCTTCTCCGAATCAAAAGTTGAAACCAGTTCATTTGCATTCAGTGCGAACAAATCCAACCTGGGGCAGGTGAAAGTCCCGGATGAACGATTGTATCGTATTGACTCACTGATCCATTCAGCGAAAGTAGTACCTACTACAGTAGATATTGTGGATATCCCCGGCTTAGCACGCGGATCTTCAAAGGGAGAAGGAATTGGAAACAGTTTTTTAGCAGACATCCGTAATTGTGACGCTCTCATTCATGTAGTAAGATGCTTTGATGACCCGGAATTGCCACATATTGAAGAGAGTATTGATCCCGTCAGGGATAAGGAAACTATCGATCTCGAGCTTCAGATTCAGGATCTGGAATCCATCCGGAAAAGGATCACAAAGCTTGAGAGATCTGTCAAAACAGGTGACCGGACTGCAAAACAGACCCTTGAGGCGGCCCAGCGAATTAAAAATCGTTTGGAAAATTTCCAAAATATCCGAAACCAGGAATTATCCCATGAAGAGCAGGAGGTTATTTCGGATCTTTCTTTGTTCACTGCCAAGCCTGTTATTTACGTATGTAACGTAGATGAAGCAGCCGCGGTAAATGGCAATATCTACTCCCGGAATTTCATAGAGGCAGTCAAAGATGAACAAGCCGAAGTGCTGTTAATTGCCGGCAAAGCGGAGGCAGAAATTGCTGAACTTGAAGATGAAGCAGACCGTCAGGCTTTCTTGCAGGAAATGGGGCTCGAATCTCCCGGCATACACAAGTTGATCCGTTCGGCCTACGATATTTTAAACCTTGAAACTTTTTTCACTGCCGGCCCGAAAGAGGTAAAAGCCTGGACTATCCGAAAAGGAATGAAAGCTCCTGAAGCCGCCGGTGTTATTCATTCAGATCTGGAGCGCGGATTTATCAGAGCAGAAGTAATGAAGTACCGTGATTTTATTGAATTCGGATCCGAGCATGCCTGTCGTGAAGCAGGTAAACTTTATATTGAAGGGAAAAATTATGTTGTGGAAGATGGAGATATCCTTCATATCCGTTTTAACGTATAAAAATATGCTACACCGATTCCTCACCTATGTACGTCGCCCGCTTCTACTTCTGATCATGATTTTATTTCTCCTGACCGGACCTTTACCGGCACAATATACAACAGGCAGTCAACCGCCCAGACTTATTGTAGGTATTGTAGTTGATGGATTACCGCAAAACTGGATGAACCGGTTTCATGCATATTTCAGTACCGGGGGATTTCAAAAACTGGTTAATCGCGGAGTATATTATATTGAGGCAGAAATACCGTTTATGCTTTCAGGTAAAGGACCGGCACAGGCTTCAATTTCAACCGGGGCACTCCCATTTACCCATGGTATCGTAGCTGAGAAATGGTACAACCGGCTACGCAGGGAAGAGGTGTCTCCAACTTATGATTTTACCGTACATTCCATAGGTAGTGAAGGTCAGAAAGGTAAACAGAGTGCGGCCCGGCTGCTGGTCCCCACCGTAGGGGATATTCTAACATTAGAATCAGAAAGTGCATCCAAAGTTATTTCTATCGGATTTGATCCGGAATCGAGTATTCTTTTGGGCGGACACCATATCAATGCCAGCTACTGGTTTGACACCCGTACCGGTAAATGGATCACCAGTTCAGCATACAAAGAACAATTGCCCGGATGGGTAAAAGATTTTAATTCCAGAAAATCCGGAGATCTTTACCTGTCGCGCGACTGGAACCTGCTTTTAGCCGATAATCAATATCATATCTGCCTGCCGGATGATAATCCGTTTGAAACCGGATTTTTCGGTCACTATCATACTTTTCCGTACCGGATGAACCGTCTCCGCAGAGAAAGCATGAGCCGGGATTATACGGTTATCGGAAACTCTCCATACGGAAACACGCTCACGGTGGATTTTGCCCTGAGCGCAGTCATGGGAGAGAAACTCGGGAAAGATGATGACACAGATCTTCTTTTAATTGATTTCTCTTCGAATTATGCAATAGCCCGGCGTTTTGGTTCCGGTTCCCGTGAAGTGATGGATGCCTTGCTACGTCTGGATATGGACCTCCAGCATTTACTCTATATACTTGAAGAACAGACTGGTCAAAATCGGCTGCTGGTTTTTCTGACCTCCACACACGGAATGGCCAGGGATCCTGATCAGGCCCGGTCATTAAATTTGCCGGGAGGCTATTTTCGTTACCGGAATGCCATGGCTTTGCTTAATTCCTATTTGAGTGCACTTTATGGAGACGGAGTTTGGGTTGATAATTATATCGGCCAGCAAATATATCTGAATGAAACTCAAATTGACCAGACCAAGATCTCCTACGATGCAATCATCCGGCATGCAGCCAGGTTTTTAACTCATTTTGAAGGTGTTTCTTTTGCGATTCCCATGCAGCAGATGAGTAACGGAACTGTTCCTGAACCCTGGAGCAGTATGGCACATCATACTTTTCATCCTGACCGGTCAGGAGATATTATTTTAATTCTTAAACCGGGGTGGATTGATGAGAGTGAATATGATACTGATTGTCTCTCCCCCTATCCGTACGATACTAAAATTCCACTGATCTGGTATGGGATGAATCTGCAGCCGCAGCGCATTAACAGACCGGTATCCCTGATCGATATTGCCCCTACCCTGTCGGCAATTCTGCACATCCCGAAACCGGACGGAGCATCAGGAGCTATCCTGCCTGAAATTGTTAATTGATCAAAGTGTGCAAGAGGATCATAGCTATTACTTTAGTTCTGCGGATGCTGGCAGGTTTAATCCCGTTATATGGACAGATCCCCCCTTCCCGGCGGGCCCCGTCTCCTCAGATTGAAGCATTGGAAGGATCATTCTTTATCTCCAGGGGAATAGACGGATCCGGAATTCGTATGGCAATTCTTGATGCAGGTTTTAAAGATTATAAAAGCCATCCTTATCTCAAGCACTTAACTACTAACGGTCAGATTATCGACACCTGGGATTTTGTCCGGAATCAGAAAGAGGTTGATACCGGAAGCCGGCATGGAACTGCTGTACTCTCCTGTATTGCAGGGTATAGTGATACATTACAACTCGGTCTCGCCACCGGGGCCGAATTTTTACTTGCGCGAACCGAAATGGCCGGTGAGCCCCTGAGAGAAGAAGAAAATTTCGTTCGGGCAGTGGATTGGGCTATTGAAAAGGGAGCCCGGATTATTCAGAGCAGCCTGGGCTATACCTATCAACGGTATTTCATCTGGGAAATGGATGGCCAAACCAGCCTGGCTGTCCGGGCAGTGCAAAAAGCGGTAAGACACGGAATTCTGTTCGTTAATTCTATAGGCAATGAAGGTCTGACGCATTGGCATTTCATGAACACACCGGCTGATGCTGACAGCATACTCAGTGTAGGTGCACTTGATCCTGTTACCCGGCAGGCAGCCCCGTACTCTTCTTACGGGCCAACCGCGGACGGAAGAATCAAACCCAATGTTTGTGCTTATGGTACCATGTGGGCAGCAGCCGGGCATGATAAGCTCCGGAAAACCAGTGGCACTTCCTATGCAGCTCCGTTAATTTCAGGTTTTGCAGCTTGTGCCTGGCAAATGCTTCCCGGTTTGAACGGACAGCAAATAAAAGAACTCATTGAACAAAGCGGAGAGTTATACCCTTCGTATGATTATTCCAGGGGATTCGGAATGCCTCGTGCTTCACGCCTGTTAGTTTCACGGAAAGCCGCCAAGTTACAACCACTATCCATCAGGGAAACTAACCACCGCAGCTATAATCAGAATCGCCAATGGGGAGTTAACCGGATGCACTTCAGCTACCTGATGGCAGGCATGCAGGCTTCATTGCAAAAACCAGTTACATTTACCAGCCAGATTGGCTATTCTTACCGGGTCAAAGTCACATCCTTTTTCTTTTTAGGTGCAGAAACCACTTTTTCAGCAACCGGGAAAATACAGAATCATGAACTGGTGTTAAGAAACCATTTGGATCCTGCGTTATTTTTCAGACTCCGTGCTGGTCAGCGTGGAGATTATTTCGGATATTACCTGGATGTGGGAATTCAAAATGAGATCAATCTTTTCAGCACCCCTGCAGACAGACTATTGTCTGGTTCATCCCTAATGATAAGGGTAGGATTTGACCGGTGTGCCGTATTGTTTCTTTACGGAGCAAAAAATCCGGATCATCCCTCAGCCAGATTAAAGGTTGGTATTCAGGAAGCGATAGTCAGGTATTAATCTGATCACGTACTGCAATAATATCCCGCAGTTTATCAGGCTCTTCCTCTACAGCATTACCCACCACAATCACATCCGCACCAGCCCGGTAAGCCCGATCCGCATCGTTGGGGGTCCTGAGTCCGCCCCCCACAATCAACGGAATATCCACCGCCTCATGCACTCCTTTGATCATATCGGATGCAACCGGTATTTGTGCCCCGCTGCCACCATCCATAAAGATCACTTTGAGCCCGAGCATCTCTCCCGCCATGGCAGTAGCAACTGCCAGGTCGGTTTTGTCATGAGGAATTGGTACGGTATTACTCATATACTGAACTGCAGAAGGATGTCCTCCGTCAACCAGCATATATCCGGTAGGTATCACTTCCAAATCGGAGGCCCGGATAAACGGAGCTGCAATAACGTGATTTCCAATTAGATACTCTGGATTCCTTCCTGAAATTAGAGAAAGCATCAGTATGGCATCTGCCTCATTACTAACCTGGTTCACCGAACCGGGAAAGAGAATTACCGGTATCCGGGTGATCTTTTTTATTTCCCTGATGAGTTCGTCAGAAATATGAAAAACCAAGCTGCCACCCACAAAAAGAAAATCGATTTTTAACTCTTCGGCGAGTGCTGCAATCCGCGGGGCCTGGGCCGGATGATATTGATCCGGATCCAGCAGCCATGCAAAACTTTTCGTCTTTCTGTCAAAGTTTATGAGGGCCCTTTGAATCATACGGCTAATTTAACCATTCCAGTGATTCCATCAATACGCTGACATCCTTTCTTAGAAAGCTGATTACCGGAGCAAGGGAATCTTTATTCGGTTCAGTGTTAAAATAGAGCGATCCGCGAAAAAAATTACGGGTACTGTCAGTGATAAAAAATTGAACAGAAGAAGCTGTATTCCCCTTAATATCGAACAGGATACCAAAAGTATGATGTTCCGGGTTCTCATAACGCGTCTGGCCAATGGCATCTGCCACCACAGTATGTTTAAATACAAGCTGATGAGCATCTTCAATCAGTTGAGACAGATTGTGGTTGTGAATTCTGATATAAGTCAGATATAATCTGCTGTGAAACTGAGGAAATTGAAGATTGAAAAAATGATTCAATGAATCTTCTCTGAGTGATCCGCTATAAGGTGTCAAACGACTGTAATCAGGTATCTTAAATTTTAAAGGCAAACCCGTCGGAGTTACCATATGATAAGTTTTTTCAGGCAGATCTATTCTGAAATACCCTCTCGGCCTGGGTGCCGAACGATGTGTACATCCGGGGAAAAAAAGATACAGGATCAGCATAATGAAACACACTTCAGCAACTCTCATTGCCGGAAACTTCCTGAATCTTAACCAGAATTTCTTTAATTCTTCTGTCATCCACATTCTTTATAACAAACGTAAAATTCCTGAAAATAATTTTCTCTTCTATTTCCGGCAATTCCCCTCTGATTTCAAGAATCACTCCTGCCAGTGTTTCAGATTCGCCCCTGATCTCTTTAAATACTTCATCCGGAATGTTCAGAATCTTACAAAAATCGTGAACTGAAATTTTTGCATCAAAAAGATAGGTATGCCGGTCAATCTGTGAAAAGAGCGGTTCCTCTTCATCCGATTCATCTGAAATCTCACCTACTATCTCTTCCAGAATATCTTCTAGTGTGATTAATCCGGAGGTGCCTCCATACTCATCCACTACCATAGCCAGGTGGATTTTATGCTGCTGAAACTCTTCAAGAAGATCATTAATCTTCTTATTTTCAGGGATAAAATAAGGCGGCCTGATCAATGATTGCCACCGAAAATTGCCGGATTTATGAAAATGGGGAAGCAGGTCTTTGACAAAAAGAATTCCTTTGATGTGGTCCATATCCTCCACAAATACCGGGATTCTTGAAAAGCCACTCCTCATCAGGGTATCCAACAACTCAGAAAATGAAGTTTTTATTTCAACAGCCACCATATCCACCCTCGGTTGCATGATCTCACTCACGTCAATATTTCCGAACCGAACAATACCTTTGAGAATTTGTTCATCCTCCTTCAACTCTTCTCCTGTCAATTCAAGTGCATGCGATAATTCATCCATGCTCAGCGAACCGGCAGATTCTTTTAAACGTTTTTTAACCAGCGAGGTTGAACTAACCATAACTCCGGTAACAGATCTGAACAGTACTTCGAGAATAGTGACCGGTAAAGCCATCAGATAGGCAAATCGTTGCGCATAGCGCGTGGCATAGACTTTAGGTAATATTTCTCCTATCAGCAGAATCACAAACGTGATAGCCACGGTTTGAATAAGGAATCCAAGTACCGCATGAGAACCGAAATTAATCACTGCCCCGGTAACCCAAGTAGATAGAATTACAATACCCACATTAACCAGATTATTGACAATCAATATAGTAGCTAAAAGATGCTCGGGTTTTTCAAGCAATTTCAATATTCGTCTCGGGGTAGCTCCCTTTCGAGATTCGAGATTTGCTTTCTCCCTGGGACCTAACGAAAAAAAGGCAACTTCTGATCCGGATATCAGAGCAGAAGCTGCCAATAGAATCAAAATTATCACTCCTCCGACTAGTACACCGGGCTGGAATGGTAATAAAGTAACCGGATTCATTACTCAATCAAAATGGAAGATCGTCATCTTCCGCCGGAGAGTTTTCATCTGCTTTATCTTCAGGTGCAGCCGGTTCTTCAGCAGGTTTTGAAGCTGAAGAATCCTGGTATTCTTCTTCACCTGGTTTTTTCCCTAAGAACTGGATGGAATTAGCTACAATTTCGGTTGTATAACGCTTATTACCCTCCTTATCTTCCCACGACCTGGTCGTGATCCGGCCTTCCACATAGAGCTGCCTCCCCTTTTTAATATATTTCTCAGCCAACTCTGCCAATTGCCTCCAGGCTACAATATTGTGCCACTCAGTTGAAGAAACATTTTCGCCGTTCCGGTTACGATAATATTCTGTAGTAGCCAGGCTGAACCTGGCAACCGCATTACCGCCTTCAAGATACCTGACTTCAGGATCTTTCCCAACATTCCCAATTAAAATCGCCTTATTTACTGACATTTACTTTATGATTTTGAAGTGAATAAAAATACGAACAATTCAAATTACACACAACCCCTAAATATATAACAGTGATTTAAAAGCTGCCTCACAGAAATCCATGTACCCAGATAAAACAAGACCGATTCATACTCTGTTATAAGATTGTCTATAACACTCATACGTATCTCAGAGGGCAAAATGGAAATTCAGACAGGAGTTTTTATCCGTTAGTCAAATATTTTTTATGAAAAATTGGTAACCTAACATTCAATTCATTATCTTTGAATGCCTTGCAAAGGACAAGGTTGTTTTTTTTTCAGGTATTATATCTTATTTCCCAATGAAAAGATATATATTTGCACACCAAATTTAATATGTTGATAATTAAAGATTTTTGAAAAATGACAAAAGCAGACATTGTTAATGAAATCAGCAAGACCACCGGGATTGAGAAAGTTGCAGTACAAAAAACTGTTGAAGCTTTCATGAGTACTATTAAAGACTCCCTGGTTAGTGGCGAGAACGTTTATTTGAGAGGTTTCGGTAGTTTTATCGTGAAGCAAAGAGCAGAAAAAACTGCCCGCAATATTTCGAAAAATACCACCATCATTATTCCGAAGCACAACATCCCCGCCTTCAAGCCTGCTAAAAGTTTTGTGGTTAAGGTGAAAGAATCTGTAAAGTAAACATTAGACTGTAAATCTTTTAGTTCTATTTCGTATGCCAAGCGGAAAAAAAAGGAAAAGACACAAGATGTCTACACACAAACGCAAGAAGCGTTTGCGGAAAAATCGTCATAAAAAGAGGAAATAATCCTGTTTGACGTTTTATACTTTTACATAAACCTAAAGGGATCTCCTCTTTAGGTTTATGTTATTTGTCGAAATTACTTTTATATTCTTTCCCGACACAGAATCAACCTCAGGTGAGCAAAGAGTTGATAATTGATGTGAATCCCAGTGAGATTTCCATTGCATTACTGGAAGAGAAACGGCTGGTTGAATTAAATAAGGAAAAGTCGAACCTGCAGTTTGCTGTTGGAGACATTTATCTTGGAAGAGTAAAAAAGACCATGCCCGGTCTGAATGCAGCTTTTGTGGATGTGGGTTATGAGAAAGACGCTTTTCTGCACTATCTTGATCTGGGTCCTCAGTTTCAGTCATTGGTTAAATACCTGAATCAGGCATTCAACCGTAAAACAAAGCTGCCATCACTTGAAAAATTCCGTTCACTACCTGATATTGACAAGCATGGTAAAATAATCGATCAGCTTAAAAGCGGGCAAAAAATTCTGGTGCAGATCGCCAAAGAACCCATCTCTTCAAAAGGGCCAAGGTTGACCAGTGAAATTTCGCTTGCAGGACGGAATTTGGTGCTTTTACCCTTCTCAAACAAGATCTCAGTCTCCTCAAAAATACGCTCTGAAGAAGAGCGAAGCCGACTGAAAAAACTGATCCAAAGTATTAAGCCGAAGAATTACGGGGTAATTGTCAGAACGGTAGCCAATGATCGCAAAGTAGCTGTACTGGATGCTGAGCTGCGCGAACTGATCAACAAGTGGGAGATGATCTTTGAGGAGATCAAAAATATGCCCGCTCCCAGTCTGATACTCGGTGAACTGGACCGGACCTCCACTATTATTCGCGATATTCTGAATGCCTCTTTTCACAGCGTACATATCAACGATCATGCCATGTACCGCGAGACTCGTGAATACATAGGCAATATTGCCCCTGAAAAACAAAAGATCGTTAAACTTTACTCCGGGAGAACACCTATCTTTGAACATTTCGGTATTGATAAGCAGATTAAAAACCTCTTTGGCAAAACGGTTTCGTTTCAAAGTGGTGCATATCTGATCATTGAACATACCGAAGCTCTTCACGTTATCGACGTAAATAGTGGTAACCGTTCACGAAACGCCTCAGATCAGGAAACCAATGCCCTCGACGTAAATCTGGCAGCCGCTCATGAGATCGCCCGCCAGTTGCGATTAAGGGATATGGGCGGCATTATCGTAATTGATTTTATTGACATGACGGTATCAGAACACCGGCACCAGGTATATGAAGCTGTCAAAAACGCCATGAGTCACGATCGTGCCAAACATTATATTCTCCCGCTCAGCAGGTTCGGGGTCATGCAAATAACCCGGCAACGTGTCCGCCCTGAAATGGAGATCCAGATTAATGAAACCTGCCCCACCTGTGGAGGCACCGGAGAAGTTTCTCCTACGATTTTGATTACCGACCAGATCCGGAATAATCTGAATTATCTTGTAAACAAGTACGAAAAATCAAGGATAACTCTTAAGGTTCATCCCTATCTGGCTGCTTACCTGAAAAAGGGATTCCCTTCTATACGATTGAAATGGTCTTTGAAATACAAACACTGGTTACACATCATATCCGATCCCAATACCGGATTAATTGATTATCATTTTTTTGATCAAAAAGGTGAAAAAATAATTCTTTGATTTATTGTATGAAACGATTAACCTTTATCACAGCATTGATTCTCCTGACCTGGGGATCTCTGTTAGCTCAAATCGTACAACCGGTACATTGGAGCTACTCAGCAAAAAAAGTGGACACTGGTTTGTATGACCTGATCATCGAAGCACAAATTGATTTGGGTTGGCACCTTTACAGTATTTCCACACCTGAAGGCGGCCCGCTTCCCACTGTTCTGACTCTCGAACCATCTGACCACTTTGTAATGGTTGACAGCCTCAAAGAAGATCCGGTACCGGAGGAAACTTTTGATGAATTATTTGAAATGAAAATCCGTTTTCATTCGCTCGAAGCTAAATTTATTCAACGGATTAAAATTGTTAAAGAAGGGGCATTTACACTCAAAGGAACCATCGAAGGCCAGGCTTGTGACGACTCTCAGTGCACCCTGGTGGATTCAGATATAGCTGTCACCATTAAACCGGAAGGGAAAGCCACCACAAAAACGGAAGTCAATACCTCCCCACCTGCCTCTCCAAAAAAAGATAAAGTCAACCGGTCCCGAAGAACCGATCTCCGGGCACCTGTTGATTTAAATTCGAGATCTTTATGGTCTCTTTTTTTTATCGCTTTTTTAGCCGGACTTCTGGCATTGCTGACTCCATGCGTATTTCCCATGATCCCCATGACGGTCTCATTTTTCATGCATGGTGAAAAGTCGAAAAAAAAATCCCTTTTTGAAGCCCTGTTTTTCGGGATTTCCATCATCCTGATCTATACGATAATCGGAACCCTGGTAGCCGTTCTTTTTGGACCGGGGGTCGCTAATTTTCTCAGTACTCACTGGATACCTAACGTCTTATTCTTTATCATCTTTATCCTTTTCGCCGCCTGGTTCTTTGGTATGTATGAAATTAATCTGCCTAACTGGATGATTACCCGGTCAGACAAACAAGTGGATAAAGGTGGTTTTGGAGGACCGTTCTTTATGGCGTTTACATTAGTGCTGGTCTCTTTTTCATGCACCGGGCCCATTGTGGGTACCATTCTGGTTGAATCAGCCGGTGGAGCACTGGAAGAGCCCATTATCGGGATGCTGGGATTTTCTCTGGCATTTGCCATCCCATTTACCCTGTTTGCCATCTTCCCGTCCTGGCTGAACCAACTTCCCAAATCCGGAGGGTGGCTCAATTCGGTTAAAGTGGTTCTGGGTTTTATTGAACTGGCTCTGGGACTGAAGTTTCTCAGTATTGCAGATCAAACCTATCATTGGCATATTCTTGACCGGGAAATTTACCTGGCACTTTGGATCGTTATTTTTACCCTTATGGGATTTTATCTGTTGGGTAAAATCCGGTTCAAACATGACAGCGAAGTCAAACACGTGGGAGTTATGCGACTGTTTTTGGTCATCATCACCTTCTCTTTTGTGGTTTATATGATTCCGGGTATGTTTGGTGCCCCGTTAAAAGCCCTCAGCGGCTATCTTCCGCCGATGACAACCCTTGATTTTGATATCCATCGTATCGTCCGTGAAAATGCCGGCCAGGGCAGTATGGCACAAGAACCGGAAACCATTTGTGATAAGCCAAAATATTCTGATCAACTTGAGCTTCCATGGGGATTAAAAGGATATTTTGACTATGACCAGGGGATGGCCTGCGCCCGCAAATTAGACAAACCGGTCTTTATCGATTTTACCGGGCACGGATGTGTAAACTGTCGTGAAATGGAGGCTAATGTATGGTCTGATTCAAGAGTGCTGAAGCGACTCCGTGAGGATTATGTGATCATCGCTCTTTATGTGGATGATAAAATGATTAAGCTGAATAAGTCTGATTGGGTTACTTCAACTTATGACGGAAAAGTTAAAAAAACCTTAGGCAAAAAATACCAGGATTTTCAAATTACACGGTTTGGCACCAACTCTCAACCCTATTATGTTCTATTAGACACCAAGGGGGAAATGCTGACTGATCCCAAAGCCTACGATCTTGATGTTGAATCTTTTATTGAGTTTTTGGATAGGGGATTGAATGAATTCAGGAAAAGAAGAGAGGGGAGATAATCGCCAAATACCAATGACCCAAGAAATGGGTTACGGAGTTGCGACAGCTGAGGTGCCGATAGATAAAACCCGGTATTTCAGTGAAGGAGAAGAAACCGGTTTTCCCAGGTTCAGACCAGGCCACATAGTATCTATTTTTTGTATGATTTCAGGGCTCATTACCACAGGATTGGGCCAGGGCCGTTCAAAACCGTCTAATTCTTTGTTTTTACGGGTGGCATCAACAAACAGAATTCCGGATTTGTTTGCAGCCCGTGTGTAGATCCAAACATCAAATTCAGGATCGGTATGACTCCCCAATATCCAGGTAAAGAGTGCCGGATCGGTCAGATCTACTCCGTCATCAAAAAACAACCAGAATCTGATCCGGCCTAACTCTTCGCTCAACCTGATCTCACCGGCCAAATCCCTGCAAAGGTTTTTCCTTTGCTTTACAACGGAGACCAATCCCAGGGATATCCCCTTTCCGGTCAGATCCAGATTGATACCGGTTATTTCAGGATTCTGGTTTCGCAAGGCCATGGCATCTGAAAGATCGATATCTGTTATATTTCTAATAGAATCGGGCAAGAGTTCACCGGTAGCATCAATCCCGATTTTACCTCCCAGCGCCATGGTACGGGCTGCGTGATCCAGCACATCTAAAGGGCCAAAACCTCTTTCAATATGGCGGGCAGGATCCACACGATCAGACAGTTCTTTAGCCAAAGTGAAATAATTATGAAGGTCGATGTTATTTCTGAAGGCAACCAAATATTTGGTGAACATCAGCTGACCTCCTCCCCATACGGCGTGCATTACTTTACGTGCTTGCCCGGGATAATCTGATCCGACTGTTATCAAAGCCAAATTGTGGGCTATTCCACTGACCGGCAGATGCAGATTGCTCAAGTCGGGGATCATAGTTAAGCGAATGGCAGGGGCAAACAATTTTTCTGTTGCCCAGGCCATCCAGGCATCTTCCTGCGGAGGAATACCCACAACAGTAGCAGGGTAAACCGCATCTTTCCGGTGCGTAATGGCCGTCACGTGAAAAACAGGATAGGAATCTTCAAGAGAATAAAAACCCGTATGATCTCCAAAAGGACCTTCGGTGCGCAATGGCTCACCGGGATCCACATAACCTTCAATCACAAAGTCTGAATCGGCCGGCACCCAAAGATCTTGTGTCAGGCATTTTACCAGTTCAACCGGTTTCTGCCTGATAAAACCTGCCAGCAGGTATTCATCCACTCCATCCGGCAGAGGGGCAGCAGCACAATAAGTATACACCGGGTCACCCCCCAGAGTCACCACAACGGGCATCCGGCGATCTGTTTTTTGATAAGAGCGGTAATGCCTTGCCCCTGTTTTATGTACCTGCCAGTGCATTCCGGTTTCATTCTTACTAAAAACCTGCATTCTGTACATACCCACATTACGTGTTCCGGTCTCGGGATCACTGGTATGCACCAGGGGTAAGGTAATAAATGGTCCGCCATCTCCCGGCCAGCAAGTAAGTATAGGAAGTTTGTACAGATCCGGTATTGAATGAACCACCTCCTGGCAACTTCCTTTTCGATTCGTTTGTTTGGGTAACCACGAAGTAATCCGGTTTAGCTTTGGTAAGAGGGATAATTTTCCGGAGAGATTTTCAGGTTGACGGATTAATTCGCGGAATAATCCTGTGATTATATCTGTCAGCTCATCAGGTGAACGGCCATAGAAAGCCAGTATCATCCGCTTCATTGATCCCAAGCTGTTCATGAGCAACGGGTAGGGAGTACCTGTTTGTTCAAAAAGAAGTGCTTTCCCCCCGTGAGGCAGCTTTGAAATACGGTCAGCTATCTCCGTCATCTCCAACTTAGTTGAAACCGGCCGGGTAATCCGGAGTAACTCACCCGCCTGTTCCAGCTCCTTTACAAATCCCGACAATCCTGACTTTCTCATTTTCATTTAACTGACTCTACTAAAATAACAAAACCCGGGTTTAGAAAAAACCCGGGTTAAAATGTAATAAATCAGGGTAGATTATTTATTCCTTATTCTTTTTGTCCGGTTCATCAACCGATGATTCAACAGATTCGGTCGACTCATCGGCAGGTTTCTCAGCCGCTTCAACAGATTCGGTCGACTCATCGGCGGGTTTCTCAGTCGCTTCAACAGGTTCGGTTGACTCGTCAGTTTGTGGAGACTGCTCATGAGCAGTCTTCTCTACGCCGGTTTTCTTACCTGAACGTCTGGATCGTCTGGTGGTTTTCGTCTTGCCTGCCTCAGTTGACGGAAGCATATTTTCGTTATAATCCACCAGTTCAATGAAGCACATATCTGCATTATCACCCAGGCGGGTACCGGTTTTAAGGATCCGGGTATATCCCCCGGGGCGGTCTCCGATTTTTTGTGCTACATCCCGGAATAATTCAGCTACGGCTTCCTTGTTTTGCAAATAACTAAAAACCACACGGCGTGAATGAGTCGTATCTTCTTTGGCTTTAGTTATCAATGGTTCTATAAAAACACGCAATGCTTTGGCTTTAGCCACTGTAGTGGTTATTCTTTTATGGATGATGAGGGAATTAGCCATATTGCTCAACATGGCTTTTCGATGGTTACTCTTTCGTCCGAGATGATTAAATTTCTTCCTGTGTCTCATTTCCCTTATTCCTTGTCTAATTTATACTTAGCCACATCCATTCCGAAATTCAGACTCATCCCCTTCAGCAGATCTTCCAGTTCTGTAAGGGATTTTTTACCAAAATTGCGGAATTTCAGCAGGTCATTTTTATTATAGGACACTAAATCTCCCAGCGATTCAACGTCTGCTGCCTTAAGACAGTTTAACGCCCTGACAGAAAGATCCAGATCGGTCAGTTTTGTTTTTAGCAACTGCCGCATGTGCAGGATCTCTTCGTCAAATTCATCACCATCCAGTTTATCTTCAGCGTTCAGTGTGATTTTCTCATCAGAGAAAAGCATCAGATGATGAATTAAAATTTTAGCAGCTTCTTTCAGGGCATCTTTTGGGTGTATTGAGCCGTCGGTAGTGATTTCTATCAGTAATTTTTCGTAGTCGGTTTTTTGTTCAACCCGGTAATTTTCAATATTGAATTTGACGTTTTTAATTGGGGTAAAAACACTATCCAGTGCGATTAGTCCAATTTCACTTTCAGCCGGCTTATTCTCTTCGGACGGAACGTAACCCCTTCCTTTATTGATAGTGATCGTCATTTGCAGCTTGACCGAAGGATCCATGTTACAAATAACCAGATCCGGATTCAGTACTTTAAAGCCACTCAGAAAGTTCCCGAGATCTCCGGCTTTAAACATATCCTGGCCTGTGATAGTCACCGTAACTTTTTCATCTTCTACTCCCTCGATTTGTTGTTTGAACCTGATTTGTTTAAGATTCAGCACAATTTCGGTAGTATCTTCGATGACACCTTTAATAGTTGTAAACTCATGTTCTATCCCTTCAATCTTCAAGGTAGTAATTGCAAAGCCTTCCAATGAGCTTAGAAGGATACGCCGCAATGCGTTTCCTATGGTAATGCCGTAACCGGGTTCAAGAGGTCTGAACTCAAACTTTCCAAAAGTTTGGGTTGCTTCAAGCAGGATGACTTTTTCCGGTCTTTGAAACGATAAAATAGCCATGGATCAGGTTTTAAATATTATTTAGAATAGAGTTCCACAATAAGTTGTTCCTGAATATTTTCAGGGATCTCAGATCTTTCCGGAACAGTAAGAAACTTTCCTGACATCATGGGTTCATCCCACTCCAGCCAGGATACTTTACGAAGTGCAGTTGTTTCAAGAGACTCCTGGATCACTTCGAGAGTTTTTGATTTCTCCCGAACACCCACGATGTCACCCGGTTTAACCGTGAAGGAGGGTATATTAACCACATCCCCGTTCACTACGATATGTCTGTGGTTCACCAATTGGCGTGCTGCTGAACGGGTTGGTGCTATGCCCAGCCTGTATACCACATTATCTAATCTGGACTCAAGCAATTGAAGTAAAACCTCGCCGGTAATACCTTTAGTCCGTTGTGCCTTTTTAAAAAGATTACTAAACTGCTTTTCCAGTACCCCGTAGGTATACTTTGCCTTTTGCTTCTCTTTCAGTTGGAGCCCGTATTCAGATTGTTTTCTTCTTCTACGGTTCGCACCCTGGAACCCGGGAGGATAGTTCTTCTTTTCCAGAACTTTATCTGTACCGTAGATAGGTTCTCCAAATTTTCTGGCAATTTTAGTTTTCGGTCCGATATATTTAGCCATCTATTCCTATTTTTTTTCGTTAACAGCCTAATTTGAATTATACTCTCCGGCGTTTAGGCGGACGGCATCCGTTGTGCGGCAGTGGAGTTACATCAACAATTTCAGTCACTTCTATTCCATTATTATGGATCGTTCGAATGGCCGACTCTCTCCCGTTCCCGGGACCTCTGACAAAAACCTTAACCTTGCGCAATCCCAGATCATAAGCAGTTTTACAGGCATCCTGAGCAGCAATCTGGGCCGCATACGGGGTATTCTTTTTAGATCCCCGGAATCCCATTTTCCCGCTTGATGACCAGGAGATTACCTGGCCCGCACTGTTAGTCAGAGAAATAATAATGTTGTTAAAAGAAGAATGTATATGTGCTTGTCCGAGGGGTTCAACCTGGACGACACGTTTCTTCGTTGCTTTCGATTTCTTCTTGGCCATATTTCCGATTATTTAGTCGCTTTCTTTTTATTTGCTACGGTTTTCCGCCGGCCTTTCCGGGTACGGGCGTTATTCTTTGTGCTTTGTCCCCGAACCGGAAGTCCGATACGATGACGAATTCCACGATAACTGCCGATATCCATCAGACGTTTGATATTCATTTGGACACTTGACCGAAGCTCACCTTCAATCTTCAGATTATCGTTAATAAAATTACGGATGGCAGCACTTTGATCATCCGTCCATTGCTCGACCTTGATATTTGGATCAATCCCGGTTTCATCCAGGATTTTCCGTGCTGAACTTCGTCCGATCCCATAAATATAGGTCAAAGCGATTTCACCTCTTTTATTGTTTGGTATATCTACACCAACGATACGTGCCATAAGAGCTATTTCTTTATTATAACTAGTTTCAACTATCTATTTTATCCCTGACGTTGTTTAAATCTGGGATTTTTTTTATTGATCACATAGAGCCGTCCTTTTCTGCGTATTATTTTGCAGTCAGCGGAACGTTTTTTCACAGATGCTCGTACCTTCATAATTGATCACCTTTCAATTTTTATACCGGTAAGTTATTCTTCCTTTTGTCAAGTCATAGGGTGACATTTCGAGACGAACCCGGTCACCCGGCAGGATTTTGATGTAATGCATACGCATTTTACCTGAAATGTGGGCAGTAATAACATGTCCATTCTCAAGTTTTACACGGAACATAGCATTAGATAATGCTTCGATAATTGTCCCGTCTTGTTCGATGGAAGGTTGTTTCGCCATATCATTTATTACTTAATGCCTTATCAATCACATCAAAATCAGATAATATTTCTGCTTTATCATCTCTTATCACGACAGAATGTTCAAAGTGGGCTGAACGTGAGTGGTCTGACGTACGTATGGTCCATCCGTCCTGCTCCTGAACAATATGTCTTTTCCCCATGTTAATCATGGGTTCGATGGCAATAGTCATACCTGATTTCAGTAAAGTTCCGTATCCTTTTTTACCATAATTAGGCACTTCCGGTGCTTCATGCAAATCCTTTCCGATTCCGTGGCCAACCATTTCTCTCACCACCGAAAAACCATTCGATTCGCAGTGTTGTTGAATAGCATAACCGATATCTCCCAGCCGGTTACCGCTCACGGCCTGTTCAATACCCAGGTATAATGATTCACGTGTTACCCGGAGAAGTTTTAAGCTATCTTCATCCACTTCACCGACAGGGAAAGTAAACGCTGAATCCCCATGATAGCCATTCATATAAACCCCGCAATCGATTGACACGATATCTCCCTCTTTCAGAGTTCGTTGAGAAGGAATCCCATGGACTACCTGATCATTAATGCTGACACATAAGGTATTTGGAAAACCGTTATAGCCTTTAAATCCGGGGATTCCACCGTGGTCTCTGATATAGGACTCTGCTACCTGATCAAGACGGATAGTGGTCACTCCCGGTTGAATCAGCGGCACCAGTTCAGCCAAAGTAGCAGACAGGAGACGGTTACTTTGTCTCATCAGTTCAATTTCCCTGTCTGTCTTTATAAAAATCATCCCAAAAAACGCTGTATTTATTTTAAACAGATGTAATACTACCTGGTCTGCCCTTTATCCGTCCCGATTTCATTAGTCCGTCGTAGTGGCGCATCAACAAATGGCTCTCAATTTGTTGCAAAGTATCCAGCACTACACCCACCAGAATTAACAGAGATGTTCCTCCGTAGAACGCGGCAAAACGTGACGAATTGACAAACGTTAATCCGGCCAAAGCCGGGAGAATAGCCACAATGGCCAGAAAGATAGATCCCGGAAGGGTAATTCTTGACATCACCGTATCCAGGAATTCAATAGTTTTTCGTCCGGGTTTTACTCCGGGAATAAAACCACCGTTTCGTTTCATATCCTCAGCCATTTGTGTAGGGTTAATAGTCACCGCAGTATAAAAATAGGTAAAGAGGATAATCATCACAGCAAAAGTAATATTGTACCAGAATCCCTGATAATTGGCAAAGGCCGCCACAAACTTGTTGGTAGCTTCGGTATTGAATTTACCGAGCATCATGGGCAGAAACATCAATGCCTGGGCAAAAATAATGGGCATTACGCCGGCTGCATTAACTTTAAGCGGGATATATTGTCTGACTCCTCCATATTGCCGGTTACCCACAATACGTTTGGCATATTGAACCGGTATTCTCCGGGTAGCCTGAACGAGTGCGATAGTTCCCATAAAAACCAGGAACAGTATGATCAATTCGATGACCAGCATAACCAAACCGCCACCTTGTTGTTCTAATTTGGAAGCAAATTCGGAGAAGAAAGCAAATGGCAGACGCGCAATAATTCCAATCATAATAATCAGTGAAATTCCGTTTCCCACTCCTTTATCGGTAATACGCTCACCCAGCCACATGATGAACATGGTCCCTGCGGTCATAATGATCACAGAAGAGATAGTAAAATAGGCACCTGAAATCACGAAAGCAGATTCAGGAAGCTGGGCATGCAGGTTATAAAGGTAACTGGGGCCCTGTGCGGTGGTAATCAAAACAGTCAGCCAGCGGGTAATTTGATTGATTTTCTGCCGGCCGCTCTCTCCTTCACGCTGGAGGCGCTGGAAATAGGGAATAGCCATCCCAAGCAGCTGAATAACAATTGAAGCTGAAATATACGGCATGATTCCCAGAGCAAATATGGAGGCATTTGAAAAAGCTCCTCCTGAGAACATGTCAAGCAACCCCATAATACCACTGGAGGTTTGCTGGCGCAGTGCGCCAAGTTGTGTAGGATCAATACCCGGTAATGCCACATGGGTTCCCAGGCGGTAAACCAGGATCAATCCCAGTGTGGTAAGAATACGCAACCGGAGGTCTTCAATCCTCCAAATATTTTTCAGGGTTTCGATAAATCGCTTCATCCGGTTATATTTTTACTGCAGTACCTTGCTGTTCTTCAATAGCTTTAACAGCAGACGCTGAAAAAGCGTGGGCTTTCACCTCTAGTTTCATGGTTAAAGTTCCATTACCCAGGATTTTCACACGGTCATTTTTTCGTACCAAACCTGCATCAATCAGGGTCTCTCTATCAATAGAGGTAAGTTTTCTTTTCTCTGCCAGGGTTTGCAGGGTTCCAATATTGATCCCTTTATACTCTTTGCGGTTAATGTTTTTAAAACCGTATTTCGGCACCCGGCGTTGCAGGGGCATTTGCCCTCCCTCAAAACCGATCTTCCGGCTGTATCCCGAGCGTGATTTGGCTCCTTTATGTCCACGTGTAGAAGTACCGCCATAGCCTGATCCCTGTCCGCGTCCAATTCTCTTTTCGCGGTGAACGGATCCTTCTGCAGGTTTTAAATTATGTAATTCCATATCCTTCTCTCTTATCGGTTTTGATTATTTGATCTTTTCAACAGACACCAGGTGTTTTACCTTATTAACCATACCCAGGATCTGGTCACTGGCTTCCACCTCAACGATCCCGTTTATTTTGCGCAATCCCAGTGCCTGAAGTGTTCTTTTCTGGCGCAGGGTACTTCCAATATTACTTCGCTTCTGGATAATTCTGATCTTTGCCATAATTATGTTGGTTTGCGGTTACCCGTTAAACACTTTTTCAAGTTTAATGCCACGATGTTGCGCAACGGTATAAGCATCTCTCATCTCCATCAGAGCTTTCATGGTAGCTTTAACCAGGTTATGGGGATTGGATGATCCTTTTGATTTAGCCAGGACGTTTTTAACACCCACAGATTCAAGTACGGCTCTCATGGCACCTCCTGCCTTTACCCCGGTACCTCCGGAAGCCGGTTTCAGCCAAACAGTAGCTCCGCCAAACTTGGCCATTTGTTCATGTGGCACCGTATCGTGGATGATCGGAACCTTCACCAGGTTTTTCTTTGCTGATTCAACTCCTTTGGCAATTGCCGTTGTTACTTCATTGGCTTTACCCAGGCCCCAGCCGACCACTCCGTCTTCATTACCCACCACAACGATCGCACTAAAACTGAAAGTTCTACCTCCTTTGGTCACTTTAGTCACGCGGTTAATGGCGACTAACCGGTCTTTTAAGTCGAGATCACTGGTTTTTACCTTTCGTATACTCGTAGACATAATTTCTTAAAATTTTAACCCGCTTTTACGGGCAGCATCAGCTAATGATTTTACACGTCCATGGTAGAGGTATCCATTTCGATCGAATATCACTGACCCGATTCCTTTTTCTTTGGCTTTCTCAGCAATTCTTTGGCCAACTAACCGGGCCTGTTCTGTTTTATTGATGCCTTTATGGACAGCAATCTCCTTTTCCAATGAAGAAGAAGAAATTACTGTGTGACCAGTCAGATCATCAACCAGTTGAACTGATATTTGTTTATTGCTCCGGAATACGGTCATACGTGGCCGGTCGGCAGAACCATTCATACCTCTTCTGATTCTGCTTTTTATTTTCTTCCTGCGTTCTAGCTTTGACAAAGCCATGATCTATCTCTGTTTATTCTGATTAATTACTTTTCAATCTTTTTATTTGGCTGCTGCTGCTTTCCCCTCTTTTCTCCTCAGTTGTTCTCCAACATACTTAATTCCTTTCCCTTTGTAAGGTTCAGGGGGTCTGAACGATCTGATCTTGGCAGCCATTTGTCCAATGAGTTGTTTGTCTGCGCTTTTAAGGGTAATGATGGGATTTTTTCTTCTTTCGGTCAGGGCTTCCACTTTTACTTCGGGTGGCAATTCGATAACTATCGGGTGTGAAAAACCGATACTCAGTTCGAGACGCTGACCGTTAGCAGTAGCTTTATATCCCACTCCCACAAGTTCCTGTTTGATTTCGTAACCGGATGATACTCCGTAAACCATATTATTAATAAGGGAACGATACAGGCCATGCAGTGCACGGTGGCGTTTCTGATCAGTAGGACGATTCACGTGAATGGTGGCCCCTTCCACTTTAACTTCGATATCCGGATCAACTTTTTGAGTCAGGGTTCCCAGAGGTCCTTTTACTTCAACCAGGTTATCTTTTTGAACTGTAACAGTCACTCCCCGGGGTAATTCTATGGGCACATTTCCAATTCTTGACATCTTTACATCATTTTAATACACGTAACACAATACCTCGCCACCCACATTTTCCTTACGGGCTTCTTTATCTGTCATTACCCCTTTTGAGGTGGATAATATCGCAATTCCAAGTCCGTTCAAAACACGTGGCAGATTGCTCACGTCGGCATATTTACGCAAGCCTGGCTTGCTGATTCTTTTAATCGATTTTATGGCTGGTGCCTTTGACACAGGATGATATTTAAGAGCGATTTTAATAATACCCTGTTTGTCATCGTCATCAAAGCGGTAACTTAAAATATAGCCCTTATCGTAAAGTATCTTGGTCATTTCGCGCTTCAGATTGGAAGCAGGAATTTCAACCACTTTATGTTTGGCCATAATGGCATTACGAATTCGGGTCAGGTAGTCTGCTATCGGATCTGTCATGGTCGTCTGATTTTTTTTACCAACTTGCTTTTTTAATACCCGGTATTAATCCGGAAGAGGCCATTTCACGAAATACGATACGACTGATTCCGAACTGTCGCATATATCCTTTCGGACGTCCTGTCAGACTGCAACGATTATGCAACCGAACCTGCGAAGAGTTTCTGGGCAGTTTATTCAGTGCTTCATAGTTTCCTTCAGCTTTATAGCGGGCTCGTTTTTCAGCATACTTGTCCACCAGCTTTTGCCGCTTAATTTCGCGAGCTTTCATGGATTCTTTAGCCATACTTATCTTTTGTTAGACTGTTTAAATGGTATTCCAAATTCTTTTAATAGGGCAAATCCCTCTTCATCGGTTTTGGCAGAAGTAACAAAGCTAATTTCCAATCCGATTATAGAGTGAATTTTATCAATATCTATCTCAGGAAAAATAATCTGTTCTGTAATACCGAGGGTGTAATTTCCGCGTCCGTCGAACTTTGCTGTCACACCTTTAAAATCACGAATCCGGGGTAATGCAACTTTAATCAGACGTTCAAGAAATTCATACATTCGGTCACGGCGGAGCGTAACTTTAACACCAATTGGCATTTTCCGACGAAGTTTGAAATTCGAAATGTCCCGTTTTGAGATTGTTTGAACGGCTTTTTGGCCGGTAATGAGTGTCAGTTCTTCCTGGGCAACTTCAATCAACTTTTTATCAGCCACTGCCCGTCCGACTCCCTGGTTAATCACAATTTTCTCCAATTTTGGTACCTGCATCACACTGTGATATCCAAACTCTTTCTGTAATGAAGGAATGATCTCCTCCCGGTATTTATTTCTAAGATTTGGCGAATAACTCATGACTTAATTTCCTCTCCTGATTTTTTTGCGTAGCGTATCAGTTTGCCTTTTTCATTTAACCTTCGTCCAATACGTGTGGGTTTTCCACTGGATGGATCCAGTAACATCAGGTTTGATATATGAACCGGAGCCTCCTTTTTAATGATACCACCCTGTGGTGCATCATTATTTGGTTTGGTATGTTTTGACACCATATTCACACCCTCGACAATAGCCCGGTTAGTTTTACGGATTACTTCAAGAACCCGGCCCTGTTGACCTTTTGAGTTACCCGCAATAACCATTACGGAATCTCCTTTTTTAATATGTAGTTTCTTCTGCATGGTCAGGTTGTTTATTACAGCACTTCAGGTGCAAGGGATACGATTTTCATATATTTATCTCTCAATTCCCTGGCTACCGGTCCGAAAATCCGGGTTCCTCTCATTTCCCCGGTTGCATTCAGCAGCACACAGGCATTATCATCAAAGCGGATATAGGATCCGTCTTTTCTCCTGATTTCCTTCGTCGTTCTCACCACAACTGCCTTTGAAACGGTACCTTTTTTCAGTTCGCCACCAGGCAGAGCAGATTTGACAGTAACTACAATCCGGTCGCCCACACTGGCATATCTCCGGCCGGTTCCACCCAATACGCGGATGCATAAAACCTCTTTTGCTCCACTATTATCTGCTACGGCCAAACGACTCTCTTGCTGTATCATGACTATTTAGCTCTTTCAATGATTTCCACTAATCTCCAGTTTTTTCTTTTGCTGACCGGGCGGGTTTCCATAATACGCACCCGGTCTCCTTCATGAGAAGTATTGGTTTCGTCATGAACCACAAACCGGGTAGTTTTATTGACAAACTTTCCATAAATCGGATGTTTGACTTTACGCTTGACGGCTACCACGATAGATTTGTCCATCTTGTCACTCATGACAATTCCGACACGTTCTTTTCGAAGATTTCTTTTACCTTCCATGTATTATTCATTTTTCTGTTTTTCGGCAAGTTGCCGTTGTTTTAATTCGGTCTCAAGCTGGGCAATCAGGCGACGTAAGTATCTCAGCTTATTTGGATTATCCAGAGGAGAAACCACATGATGCATTCTCATGCGGGTCAAGTTTGCCCTTTCGGTATCAATCCTTTCAACCAATTCTTTCACGGTTAACTCGCGAATTTCAGCAGTTTTCATTATTCGGTTTTTGAACTTTCAACATAATCCGGACGAATCACAAACTTGGTTTTCACCGGAAGTTTTTGTGCAGCCAGTCTCAGGGCTTCACGGGCCAGTTCCAGGGGTACCCCATCCGCTTCAAACAGTATTCGACCCGGAGTAACCCGTGCCACAAAACCTTCCGGAGCTCCTTTTCCCTTACCCATTCTCACCTCGGCAGGTTTTTTTGTAATCGGTTTGTCCGGAAAAATGCGGATCCAGATCTGTCCCTGCCGTTGCATATGCCGGGTTACGGCCACACGGGCGGCTTCAATCTGGCGACCGGTCATCCAAGTGGTTTCCAGTGACTTGATTCCGAAAGAACCAAATGCCAACCGGTTACCACGTTGGGCATTCCCTTTCATTCTTCCCTTCTGTTGCCTTCTGAACTTAGTTTTCTTTGGCTGTAACATAATAATACGATTTAACCACTCGGTTCAACCTCTTCTGTTTTTATACCCTTTTCTGGGTGATTTTGATCCGATGTTTGGAGAGAGATCCCGTTTACCGAAAATTTCTCCCGTACAAATCCAAACTTTAATACCTGTAGACCCAACCTTTGTATGAGCTTCGGCTAAGGCATAATCGATATCGGCCCTGAGGGTATGCAGCGGAATCCTGCCTTCTTTGTAAGTTTCTGAACGGGCCATTTCTGCTCCATTCAAACGTCCCGAGATTTGAATCTTGATTCCTTCGGCACCCATCCTCATGGTAGAAGCAATCGCCATTTTCACTGCGCGGCGGTATGCAATTTTACCCTCAAGTTGCCGGGCAATATTAGAAGCAACAATCATGGCATTCAGCTCAGGTCTTTTTATTTCAAAAATATTGATCTGAACCTCTTTATTAGTGATCTTTTTCAGCTCCTCTTTCAACTTATCCACCTCCTGACCGCCTTTTCCGATAATAATACCGGGCCGGGCCGTATTGACCGTAATGGTAATCAGTTTGAGTGTCCGCTCAATCACAATTTTTGAGACGCTGGCCTTAACCAACCGGGCGTTAAGATACTTTCTGATCTTATGGTCTTCAACGATTTTATCTTTAAAATCTTTACCACCATACCAGTTAGAATCCCAACCTTTAATGATGCCCAGTCGATTGCTAATCGGATTTACTTTTTGTCCCATTTATTCGTCAGTTTTTTCTTCCTTATTGTGGCTATCCAGGTAAATGGTCACATGATTTGACCGTTTTCTAATCCGGTATGCACGTCCTTGCGGAGCCGGGCGGAGTCTTTTCAGTACTCTGCCTGAATTCACAAACACTTCTTTAACAAACAGTTTACTATCTTCAATCCGAACGCCTTCGTTTTTTGCCTGCCAGTTTGCGATAGCTGACATCAATAATTTTTCAAGCTTTATTGAAGCTTCTTTCGGACTGAAACGCAGTGTGTCCAAGGCTTTGTTGACTTCCATTCCACGAATCATATCAGCAACCAGGCGCATTTTTCTCGGAGAAGTCGGATTGTTTTTCAACGACGCAAAATACTGCGTTTTCCGCTGTTCTTTAACCTGATCTGCCCGCTCTTGTTTTCTCGATCCCATTATTGCTCGCTTTTACTTTTTACGATTACCTGCATGACCACGGAATTGTCGTGTAGGTGCAAACTCACCCAAACGGTGGCCTACCATATTTTCTGTAATATATACCGGGATGAATTTATTCCCGTTATGTACCGCAATAGTATGCCCTACAAAATCAGGAGAGATCAATGACCTTCTGGCCCATGTTTTAATAACCGTTTTTCTGGTACCGGCATTCATAGCCAGGATCTTTTTCTCCAGTTTAAAATCGATGAAGGGACCTTTTTTTAATGATCGGCTCATACCATGCTATATTATCTGGTTACTTATTGCGTTTTTCTATTATAAACTTCGAAGAGGCTTTCTTTTTTTTACGTGTCTTATACCCCTTAGCCAACACACCGGTTTTTGACCTGGGATGTCCTCCCGAGGCACGGCCTTCACCTCCGCCCATGGGATGATCTACAGGGTTCATAGCTACACCGCGTACACGCGGGCGACGGCCTTTCCATCTGGATCTTCCGGCTTTACCGCTTCGCTCAAGACCATGGTCAGAATTTGAAACCGTCCCCACCGTGGCACGGCAGGTAGTCAATATCTTACGGGATTCCCCGGATGGAAGTTTTACTATAACATATCGCCCTTCTTTTGAAACTAACTGGGCATATGCACCGGCACTACGGGCCATTGCTCCACCCTGACCGGGTCTTAACTCAATATTATGAACGATGGTTCCAAGGGGTATTTCTCCAAGTGGCAAACTGTTGCCAATCTCAGGAGCAATGTTTTTTCCTGAAATTACATTATGGCCAGCCTCCAGTCCGTTCGGCGCCAATATATACCGCTTCTCACCATCGGAATAATTCAGTAGTGCAATACGTGCAGTACGGTTAGGATCATACTCAATACTGGCTACTTTAGCCGGAACACCATCCTTATCTCGTTTGAAATCAATCACCCGGTACATCCTTTTTGCCCCGCCACCAACATGGCGAACAGTCATTTTACCCCTGTTGTTTCTTCCGCCACTTTTTTTCAGCGGCTTCAAAAGAGATTTTTCAGGAACCGAACTAGTAATTTCTTCAAATGTTCCTATAATTTTTCCTCTCTGTCCCGGTGTAACCGGATTAAACTTTTTAACTGCCATTACCTGCTAAATATTGCTGTAAAAATCAATTGTATCTCCTTCAACCAAAGTAATAATGGCCTTTTTATATGCATTTGTTTTACCACGAATCGTTCCGGTACGTGTAAACCGACTTTTCTCCTTACCTCCGTAACGCATGGTATTGACGGTAGCAACTTTTACCCCATACATCTCTTGAACAGCCTGCCGGATCTGGTATTTATTCGCCTTTTTATGAACGATAAAACCATATCGCTGAAGCTTATCAGTTTGGTCGGTCATCTTCTCCGTCACGATGGGTTTAATTAAAATATCCATTATTCCCTGATCTTATAATCCAAAATTTTTATGTATAGAATCGATTGAACTTTCAACGAAAGCTATGGTCGATGCATTCATTATGTCATAAGTACTTAAATCTGTGGATGTTATAACTTTAACACCCTTCAAATTTCGAGACGACAAATATACGTTTTTATTTGGTTGATTTAAAACTAAAAGCAGTTTTTTATCACTCACCTTGAGATTCTCCCGCATCTCAGAAATGGTGCGGGTTTTAGGTTCATCAATGAGAAAATCCTCAATCACCATTATTTGACTGTTTTGAGCTTTATAGCTTAAAGCAGATTTTCGAGCCAAAATTTTTACCTTCTTGTTGACTTTTATCCCGTAATCTCTGGGCCTCGGGCCAAATACCCGTCCGCCACCTTTGAACAGGGGTGACTTGATGCTTCCGGCACGGGCTGTCCCGGTTCCTTTCTGGCGTTTTATTTTTCGGGTACTGCCACTGATCTCTGCACGTTCTTTGGCCTTGTGGGTTCCCTGACGACGATTGGCCAGAATCTGTTTGACATCCAAATAAATGGCATGATCATTAGGAGCAATTCCAAAGATTTCATCTTTGAGCTCCACTTTTCGTCCGGTTTCTTCGCCGGAAATTTTATAAACAGTAAGTTTCATTACTTTTCTATTAAGACATAAGACCCTTTCGCTCCGGGCACCGAACCTTTCAGGATCATCAGGTTATGCTCGGGAATGATTTTCATGATCTGTAGGCTGATCATTTTCACCTTTCTGCCACCATCCTGGCCGGCCATACGCATTCCTTTAAAAACACGGCTGGGATAAGAGGATGCACCAAGAGACCCTGGTGCTCTGAGACGGTTATGCTGTCCATGGGTTTTGTCTCCCACTCCATGAAAACCATGTCGTTTAACCACCCCCTGAAATCCTTTACCTTTCGTGTCACCGGTAACATCAACCCAGCGATCTTTATTAAAAGTTTCAACCGTGATAACATCACCGGGTTTCACATTCTCACCTTTATCCAGATTAAATTCAGCCAATTTGCGCTTGGGGGTTGTATGGGCATTTTTAAAATGGCCCAGCATGGGTCGGGGGGTATTTTTTTCTTTCTTTTCACCGAATGCAACCTGTGCAGCTTCATACCCGTCATTCTCAGTAGTTTTGATTTGAGTAACGACACAGGGGCCGACTTCAAGCACAGTACAGGGAATGTTTTTCCCGCTGTCATCAAACACTGAAGTCATTCCTATTTTTTTCCCTATTAAGCCTTGCATTGTTCTATCTCTTAGAATTAGACTTTAATTTCTACTTCAACTCCTGAAGGCAGTTCAAGCTTCATGAGCGCGTCAATTGTTTTCGCCGTGGAACTGTAAATATCAATCAGTCTTTTGTATGAGCTGAGTTGAAATTGTTCCCGTGATTTTTTGTTTACGAATGTGGATCTGAGCACGGTAAAAACCCGTTTATGCGTCGGCAGTGGTATAGGGCCGCTAACCACAGCACCGGTACTTTTCACCGTTTTTACGATCTTTTCGGCGGATTTATCCACCAGGTTGTGATCATACGATTTCAATTTGATCCTGATCTTCTGACTCATTAGTTAACTGTTGTTTATCTATAATAAATCTACACGTCCAAAAATATGTTGTATTATCTCTATGGCCAGTTCCCGGGGGACTTCAGCATAATGTGAAAATTCCATGGAGGAACTGGCTCTTCCGGATGTTAAGGTTCTGAGGATGGTCACATACCCGAATTGTTCAGCAAGCGGTACTTGAGCCCGAATTACCCTGCCACCGGCTTTTGACTCCATGCCTTCAATCAAGCCGCGTCTTTTATTCAGATCAGCAATTACATCGCCAAAAAACTCCTCAGGGCAGACCACTTCAAGATTCATGATAGGTTCAAGTAAGATGGGGGCTGCTTTCTCACATCCTTCTCTGAAAGCCTTCTGAGCAGCAATCTCAAATGCAATCTCATTTGAATCCGTCGGATGGAAAGCGGCATCGGTTAATTGAACAGAAAGATTTTGAAGCGGATAACCAGCCAAAACCCCGTTTTGCATAGCCATCTTGAATCCCCTTTCAACAGATGCCTGAAACACACGTGGCAACTGTTCGGATGAAAGTAAAGATTCAAATTGCAAACCTTTTGAAGTTTTTTCTCCCGGAGCAAGAGTAACAGAAATTTCAGCAAAAACGGTTCTTCCACCCGCATCCTGTCTGAACGATATCTGTTTATTAACTTCTTGACTAATAGATTCTTTATAAGCTACCTGAGGTATTCCCCGGTTAAGTTCGAGCTTAAACTCCCGTTTTAGCCGGTCAAGAATGATTTCAAGATGAAGTTCTCCCATCCCACTGATAATGGTCTGACCTGAATCTTCATCGGTTCGTGCATTAAAAGTAGGATCTTCATCTGTCAACTTACCGAGTACCTCTGAAAGCCGGTCCATATCCTCCTGGGTTCTTGCTTCAACGGCAATTCCCAAAACCGGCTCCGGAAAAACCATAGGTTCTAAAATAATCTTGTGATGATCATCACAAAGCGTATCGCCGGTTTTGATCTCTTTAAAACCGACTGCCACCCCAATATCTCCAGCTTCAATAACCTCTCTGGCATTCTGTTTATTGGCATGCATTTGATATAACCGGGTGATTCGTTCTTTCTTGCCGGTACGCATGTTATACACAGTGGCTCCCGACCTGATCGACCCGGAATAAACCCTCAGGTAAGCCAAACGGCCTACAAACGGGTCAGTGGTAATTTTAAAGACGAGTGCTGCAAAAGGAGCCTGCAGATCCGGTTCACGGGTAGTGTCCGTTTGAGATTTTGGATTTATCCCGTGTATTGCACCCACATCAACCGGACTGGGCAGGTAAGCAGCAATTGCATCAAGCAGAGGCTGCACTCCTTTATTTTTGAATGCTGATCCACAAAGAACCGGAACTATTTGACTATTCAGAGTTGCCTGTCTGATAATTTTTCTTATCTCATCCGCATGAATAGAGGATTTGTCTTCAAAAAATTTCTCAAGCAGATGATCGTCAATTTCACAAACAGATTCAAGTAACCGGTCTCTCCATATTTGAACCGTTTCTTGCAAATCATGCGGAACAGGTTCTTTATGATAATGCAACCCAAATTCCTTCTCATCATCCCAAACCAATACCTGCTCTTCGATTAAATCAACTACACCTGAAAAGTCATTCTCTGAGCCAAATGGAATTTGAAGCGGAACCGGCCTGGCTCCTAATTTCTCCTCCATTTCAGAAATCACCCTGAAAAAATCAGATCCGATTCGATCCAGCTTATTTACAAAAGCAATTCTGGGAACGTGGTATTTATCGGCCTGATGCCAAACTGTTTCTGACTGGGGTTCTACTCCCCCAACTCCGCAAAAAACAGCAATAGCCCCGTCAAGCACCCTGAGTGAACGTTCCACTTCAACTGTAAAATCCACGTGACCAGGAGTATCAATAATATTAATCTTATAATGTTGATCCCGGTAGTCCCAAAATGTAGTGGTAGCAGCTGAAGTGATAGTAATTCCTCTCTCCTGTTCCTGAATCATCCAGTCCATCGCAGCAGCACCGTCATGAACCTCCCCCATCCGGTGCGTAATACCGGTGTAAAACAGAATTCGTTCGGTAGTTGTTGTTTTGCCCGCATCTATGTGGGCCATGATACCGATGTTTCGGGTATAAGAGAGATCCTGTGCCATCCCAACCTGTCAAAGAACGTATTACTGATTAGAACCGGAAATATGCAAAAGCCCGGTTGGCTTCAGCCATGCGGTGGGTGTCTTCTTTCTTCTTAAAAGCACCACCCTCCTCTTTATAAGCAGCAATTATTTCAGCTGCAAGTTTCTCACTCATCGACCGGCCCGAACGTTTACGGGCAAATTCGATGAGATTTTTGTTCCCTATTGAAATTTTGCGCTCTGGCCTGACTTCCATCGGTACCTGAAAAGTGGCACCACCTACCCGGCGACTTTTAACTTCCACACCCGGAGTAATATTTTCCAAAGCTTTTTTCCAAATCTCCAATGGCGTCAAATCGTTTTCATTGATCTTCTGGTCAACCAAATCAAGCGCTTTATAAAAGGTTTTGAACGCTTTGCTCTTTTTGCCATTCAACATCAGATCATTGACAAACCGGGTTACCGAAACATCTCCGAATTTCGGATCAGGTAATAAAAATTGTTTTTTGGGTTTTGACTTTCTCATGAACCTTATACCATTTATTATTTTGCTTGTTTCGGGCGCTTGGCACCATATTTTGACCTCCTTTGGGTTCTCCCGTCAACTCCTGCTGCATCCAGTGCCCCTCTGATCATATGGTAACGAACACCCGGCAGGTCTTTCACTCTTCCGCCACGAACCAATACAATTGAGTGCTCCTGAAGATTATGACCTTCACCCGGAATATATACGTTAACCTCTTTCTGGTTGGTCAGCCTCACTCTGGCAACCTTGCGCATCGCAGAATTCGGCTTTTTCGGGGTAGTGGTATATACACGTACACAAACTCCGCGACGTTGCGGACTGGAATCCAGGGCAGGAGCTTTGCTCTTTTCATTTCTACTAACTCTGCCTTTTCTTACGAGTTGTTGAATAGTAGGCATTTAATACTTTTTTTTTACACTATTTTGTGAACAAAATGGTGTGCAAAGGTATATTATTTTTTTTAAACTTCACAGTATACATAAAAAAACCTGCCGAGGGAAATATTCCCCGACAGGGAGAATCAATGAACCAAACATATTATCCCTTAAAAAAGAGTATTATCAAGGATATTTTAATACCAAAATGGTTTCATCCGGATCACCCGGCCCGTCATCCGGCGGGTCACCCGAACCATTGCCTCCATCTCCCGGTTGTACTATGCTCATAGCTTCGGAAGAACCCCTGCCTTTTTTCATTTTTACATAAATCTTCATGACAAAATCCGATACCGGAGGAATACCTCCTATATCAGCCGCGTACCATGAAGTAGTTCCAAGAGAAAATTGCCGGAAATGATGAATGACTTTCAAAAGCCTGCCCTGCAGATCATATATCTCAACTTTGTTCACCCTAAAATGATCGGATGGAGCATATTTTTTAATCCCGAAAAGTACATAATCATAACTTCCGTCATGGTTTAAATCATACACCCGGCCCTTAACAGCTTTCACCCCGGAATTAATATGATCTACCGGAGTTCCTGCCGGCAAAGCAGTAGCAAAAAACAGCACTGCCGTACTCATGGTGATAAATGCTTTCTTCATAATCCGATTTGCTCTGTTAATTAACAAGGTATTAAAACTTGCCCATTTTTGAATACGGTATCAAAGTTAAAAGATGCAACCTGATTTATTCAAATCCCGGGCAAACTATTTGACCAACAAACGTTTTTTGGCCATGATTGCACTTCGTGACGCAAATTTTAATATTATATTCGAATTCGCTTACCTCAATTGGTCAATGAAACGGTATAGAGATATCTTGTTGTTACTGGTTTATATCCTGATTTACAATTACGGGGGCCTCGCACAAACCCAACCAGATTCATATGAATACTATCTCTCCCTGTATGATCAAGCCCGTGCTGCACAAGTACTGGACGATTCCCTGGAGGTTTTGCATACCGACACGCTCTCCGATCATGTTTTCCTTTGGTTACGCTCGGCGCTTTTATGGAGTTGGACCGACAGCCTGAAGCGGGCCGGGCTTCGTCATCAGGAGTGGAAAGAACGTTTAAAAACCCGTCCTGCCTCCCCTGTTGAACTGGCAGATGAAGCATTTTACCAGGCTATACTGCTTCAAAATAAACAGGATTACCACGGAGCCATTGACAGTCTGATACAGTCTGTTTATGCACGTCCGATAAAATCCAGACTGGATTCAATACTTTTAGCTGACACGTACAGCACAATTGCAGCAATGTACAAGAAGTTGAAAGATTTGCCGGAATCACGTAAGTATTATGATCAGTCCGTCAATTTAGACCGCATCTTAAAAAGAGACAAAGCCTTAGCTACCAATCTGCTCAATCTTTCAGAGATTCTAAGTGATATCAATCCTCAGAATCACAAAGCGGATACCGTCCTGTCGCAAGCCGTAACACTCGCTGAATCTCTCGGTGACCCGGCTTACCTGGCAGCCGGATACAATCAACTGGGTGTACTGGCCAGCCGGAGGGCTCTTCACCACCAGGCCCTGATTTATTTTAAAAAGTCTCTCGATATTAAAATAAGCTACCTGACTACCAATTCACCCGGGCTTGAGATTTCATGGAATAACGTAGCATATCAGTTCTTTTTATTGAAAAATCCGGACAGCGCCGGATATTACTTCAGCCAGGCTCTTGAATATGCCCGGCATACCAAACAAAACCTGGCTCCTTTCTATATGAACCTCGGAATTGTCAATGCCCGGGCAAAACATTTCCCAATAGCCCTGGATTACATCCAGCACGCGATTGCACAATTTGATACGCTGGTATCCCCTACCGATATTTCAGATAATCCTGTTAATTTGGTCCAATCACCGGATCTGGCTGAATATCTTGGCGTTAAATCAAACGCCCTTTACCGGTATGCGCTTGAAACCGGTAATCTGCAAGATTTAAAACTGGGGATGGCCACCAGTCTCGTAGCACTGAATATGCTGGATACTTTGCGTTTCTTACGTTCATTTGACAGCAAAGCCCTGTTTGCCGGACAAATGAGGGATTATTATTTGATTGCACTGCGCTTGTCGCTTGACCTCTATCACCGTACAGGTAATGAAGTTTACCTTGAACAAGCCTTAAATCTTTCAGGAAGAAATAAAGCAGCCCTGCTGAATGAATTTATCAGGATGGATGAAGCCCGGTCGGCAATCAGTAAAAGTGCTACATGGATTCTGAAGGAAGACAGCATTAAATTGCATATCAGCCGGCTTGAGTCAGCAATTGCCAACATAGAAAATAAAAAGGTCTCATCGAACCGGTTGATCACTCTGAACAAAAAACTACTGCAATCTGAAGAATCTTTAAAACGATTATCAATCAGGATCAAGCAACAACATCCCGAGTATTACCAAACTGTCTATGAACGAAAAGGATACCAATCTGAAGAACTTCAAAATTGCCTCTCACCGGAACAATCCCTGATTGAGTATACAATTGATGGAAACAATCTGATAATTTTTCATCTTACACGCCAACATCTCACCTGTCACCAACTGTCATTACCGGATCTCTTTTTTAATTCGATTGATAGTCTGTTAGCCAATTTAACACCCATTATCAGCAACAGGATATGCCGGAATTATGTCACAGCTGCCTACCGGCTCTACCAATATCTGCTTGCTCCTGTTGCTGATGAAATTAACGGGAAACAGCTGTATATTATTCCTGATAACCAATTGGGGATTATTCCTTTTGAAACGTTGGTGCAAGACACAACCGGTTACCAGTTAGCCGATTTTCGTTATCTGAATTATCTTAACCGGCACTATACTTTCACGTATCTGAACTCACAGGAACAACTGATACGGATATCTGAAAAGAAACAGATTCAGGTATTTAATCGTGTGTATGGTTTTGCTCCATTTGTAGATCAGGGATTTGATCTGGCATTTAAGCATTTTCCCAGGCTTAAATATTCAGGTGTGGAACTTCGAAAGATCGCCGCTATTTTCCGCTCCCGTGATTATCTGGGCAGTAAAGCTACTGAAGCACGGTTCAGGCAGGCACTCAACCGGAAAGCTATTTTGCATCTCTCATCTCACGCCATCCTCAGCGAAAAAAATCCTAAGATCACCCGTCTGTTATTTTATCCTTCTGACAAAGACTATGAATTTTATTTTTTCGAACTGCTTGGCCTGCATATCCAGTCACCGCTGGTTGTATTAAATGCCTGTAATACAGGATCCGGAAAGATTCAATCGGGCGAGGGAGTGTTCAGTATGGCTCGGGGATTTCAGTTCGCCGGAGTAAACTCGCTCATTTCAACTCTCTGGCAGGTTGAAGACCGCTCATCCTCGATCATTATTGAATCATTTTATAAGCATTTGAAATCCGGCTTTTCGAAATCCGAAGCACTCAGAGTAGCTAAAAACGCCTATCTGATACAAGCTGATGCATCTTATGCATCCCCCTTTTTCTGGGCAGGACAAATATTAATCGGAGATGATCACCCCATGAAATACCAGCCTTTCCCCCGTAAGACTCTATGGATATTATTTGCTCTCGGGGGAGTTTTTCTACTGTTGATTCTAATTAAAAAAATATTAGATTTGCACTCCAAATAAAATCGGGTATCAACAGCAATATTCACTGATAATTAAGTAATTTATGAAAGTCTATCCTACCAGTCATATTAGAAATCTGGTGTTACTGGGCAATTCAGGTTCCGGAAAGACCACACTCTCTGAAGCACTGCTCTTCGAGAGTGGGGTAATCAGCCGACGTGGAGATATCGATCACCAAAACACAGTTTCAGATTACCTTGAGATTGAGCATGAACGCGGAAACTCAATTTATGCAACCATATTGTATGCAGAACATAACGATCATAAAATTAATTTTATTGATACACCGGGTGCAGATGACTTTATCGGGGCTGCAGTTTCAGGTTTGAGTGTTACAGATTTAGCTCTCCTGGTCATCAATTCACAAAACGGAGTAGAGGTCGGAACCGAATCATTAATGCGGTATGCTGAGAAACACAATAAACCAGCTATTTTAGTAGCCAATCAACTGGACCAGGAAAAGTCCAATTTTGATAAAGTAGTTGAAAGTGCCCGTGAAGCTTTTGGCTCAAAGGTAATTGTGGCTCAGTACCCGCTGAATGAAGGAACGGGTTTTGATACCATCATAGACGTCATTCAAAAGAAAGCGTATCAGTATCCGGCCGGTGGTGGTGAATCAAAAGAACTTCCATTACCTGACAGTGAAAAAGAAAAAGTAGAATCTTATCATGCAACCATGGTAGAACTGGCAGCCGAAGCTGATGAATCACTGATGGAAACCTTTTTTGAGAATGACACACTAACTGAAGAAGAGTTGAAGCAAGGACTGAAAAAAGGGCTTTCAGAAAGAGGGATCTTTCCGGTATTTTGTATATCGGCCAAGCAGGCTCAGGGCACCAAACGGTTGCTTGATTTCATCGTTGATTATTGTCCTGCTGCTGATGCAGCCACTTACCAGACAACCGAAGGAAAAGAGATCAAAATTGATTCCGGCGGACCCACGATGGCATTTGTTTTTAAGACATTCACAGAGCAGCACCTGGGTGAAATTTCGTATTTTAAAGTTATTTCCGGGACCTTACAAGAGGGGATGGACCTGAATAATCTGAACACTAGTACCAAGGAGCGTATTTCTCAGTTATTCGTGGTTGCCGGCAAGAACAGACAAAAGGTTGCTTCCATGAATGCAGGGGATATTGGTGCCACGGTTAAACTGAAAGATACCCGTATTTTTACCACCCTTGCTGAAAAAGGTGTGGATGCGCCGATTGTACCAGTTCAAATGCCTGAACCCAAATACCGAAGTGCAATTAAAGCAAAAGAGGAGTCGGATGATGAGAAACTGGGTGAAGCTTTAACTCGTCTGCATCAGGAAGATCCGTCACTGACCGTGGAGTATTCAAAAGAGTTAAAACAGATTATCCTATCCGGCCAGGGTGAGTATCACCTGAATATCGTCAAGTGGATTCTGGACAATATTTTTAAAGTCCCGACCGAATATATTACACCGCGCATTCCGTACCGCGAAACAATTACCAAAGTGGCTCAGGCACAATACCGACATAAGAAACAATCGGGTGGTGCCGGTCAGTTTGGTGAAGTACATATGATTATTGAACCGTTCGACGAACAGGTACCTGAACGAAGTTCTTTTAAAATTAACGGCCGTGAGTATTCCCTCTCACTGCGCAGAAAGGATGAGTTTGACCTGGAATGGGGCGGAAAACTGGTTTATTACAACTGTATTGTAGGTGGATCTATTGATGCCAGGTTTATTCCTGCCATTCAGAAAGGTATCATGGAAAAACTTGAAAACGGTCCGCTCACCGGTTCCTATGCGAGAGATATTCGGGTATATGTTTACGACGGGAAAATGCACCCGGTTGACTCCAATGAAATCTCTTTCAAACTGGCCGGAGCAAAAGCATTTGCCGAAGCATTTCGCAGCGCAGGTCCTAAAATTCTGGAACCTATCTACGACGTCGAAGTATTGGTCCCGGGTGACCGGATGGGAGATGTGATGAGTGATCTGCAGGGCCGCAGAGCGATGATCCAGGGGATGAGTTCGGAAGGACGTTATGAACGGCTCAAAGCAAAAGTCCCTCTTGCAGAACTTAATAAATATTCAACTTCATTAAGTTCTCTGACCAACGGACGGGCTACTTACACAATGCGTTTTTCGGATTATCAACTGGTGCCACCGGATGTTCAGGAAAAACTGCAAGCTGCTTACGATGCAGAGCAGGAAGAGGAATAAACCGGTGTACGGAGGAGAAAGATGGTTGTGCAGCCAGAGCTCTGATCACTTTTACCTGATCAGGGTTAGAAATCCTTTATACTCGCCGCCCCGGTATTCTTTATCATCATAACCTACTGCTACGATGACATAATAGTAGGTTCCGGGAGGAGCCTCCCTTCCGTCGTTTTGATAACGGCCATTCCAACCGTTTTCAAGGGTTTTCCAGTCGGTCCATTCATAGACCAATCGCCCCCACCGGTTATAGATCCGGCCCTGAAAGCTCATCAATGATCTGGATTTGACCTGGAAAAAATCATTAGCTCCGTCATCATTGGGCGTAAAAACATTAGGTATTTCCAACAGGGATGAATCCACGTGAATAAAATCCTTATGCGTATAAATATAGGTGCATTGTTGGCTGGTGGCCACTACCCGGGTCAGATATTCCCCAGGGCGTTCAAAAGTAAAAACCGGATCAGACGAGGTCAGCAATTGACTGGTATCGGTTCGTTCATAAAATTCCCATTGGTATGCTACCGAATTTTCAGTCCCCCCGTTTGAAACGCTGTCAACCGTAAATGTAACCTCAAGAGGGGCTTCGCCGGTTTTCGGATCCATATCAAACGAAGCATATACTCCGTACAGCGTCAGAGAAGTATCATGGAAACAACCAAAATCATCTTTCACTCTGAATACGTAAGATTGATGACCCTGATCAAGCGGTGGAAGAATCCGGGCAACCCCATGCCGGTCAGATTTGATTCCTGCTCCCGACCATACCATATCGGCGGAATTAAATTGATTCGTAAACGGAGCGTTGTCCCCCGTCCAGCTTACCGGAGTAACAAAACCGGTCAGGGTAATTTCGGTACCCGAACAGATCGACTGTTGATCAGACCGGGTACCCGTAAAACGGGGTCGCATCGCGATAAATAAATCCAATTGCGGCACATTGTCTGCTGCCTGTCCATGTGATCCGGTCACATACAGACGAACCACATAATGCCCTCCCTCGGGATAAGTAAAAGTAACCGCAGCCCCTGCAGAACTTTGTCCCTGGTAACCAAAATCCCAGTTGAAAACAGCCTGATTGGGATCAAATGAGGACCCGTCATTATTGAGCCCTTCAGCCATAAAAATAATCGCTTTCCCCGGACAGGTCTGCAATGTATCAACCGCGGGCTGTTTGATTCTGACGCTGAAATTACCCTCCTGTGATTTCAAAGGACCGATCATGAATCCCATCCAAAAAGCCAGGGCTAAGAAAAGTTTACTGATCTTTACAGAGTCTGCCATCTGTTTTCTTTTATTGACTAAAACAACCTGCAATATTACGAAATATCACCTTTCATTTATTATTTTTGGCGCGAATTCCTCCACCTCTACGTTATGGTATAACGAATGATTTGCAGGTGCAGGTATAGCATAACACGGCAACTTGACTGATTTCTTATCACATCTTAACCCCGTTCAAAGCGAAGCGGTAACCCATACCGAGGGGCCGGTACTGGTGATTGCCGGTGCCGGGTCAGGGAAAACCAGAGTATTGACCTACCGGATCGCCTATCTTTTATCCAGGAAAATTCCGGCCAGAGAAATTCTGGCGCTGACTTTTACCAATAAAGCTGCCCGGGAAATGAAGAACCGGGTAGAACAACTGGTAAGTGATCAGACCACCAGATATTTATGGATGGGGACTTTTCACTCTGTTTTTGCACGAATACTTCGTCGGGAACATCAGGCTGCACAATACCCGCCAACTTTTACTATTTACGATACAGACGATTCAAAAAGCCTGATCAAACAGGTGATTCGTGACCTTAAACTCAATGAACAGGTGTACGTTCCGGGAGAATTAATGCGACGAATCTCCATGGCTAAAAACCATTTGATCACACCTGAGTCATACGCGTCCCGGAAAGAGTGGGTTTCTGCTGATGAGTCAGCCAGGAAACCTGAAACAGCACGAATTTATGCCGCTTATGCCGGTCGATGTAAAGCAGCCGGTGCAATGGATTTTGATGACCTGCTGATGCAAACCTACCTGCTGTTCAGGGATCATCCCGACATCCTGTCGCATTATCAATCCCAATTCAGGTATATACTGGTAGATGAATATCAGGACACAAATTACGCACAGTACATGATTATCAGACAATTAAGCGCCTTAAACGGTAATATTTGCGTTGTAGGAGACGATTCACAAAGCATTTATTCTTTTCGGGGTGCCAGGATTGAAAACATACTCAATTTCAGAAATGACTACCCCAACTACCAGATATTTAAGCTGGAACAAAATTACCGTTCAACCAAAAATATTGTTGATACTGCCAATAGCCTGATCTCTAACAACTCCAAACGAATTCCCAAGAAGATTTGGTCAGATAAGGAACGGGGTGAGCCGGTTGACATCGTTGAAGCATCTACCGACCAGGAAGAGGGATTTCTGATTGCCAGTCAGATATTAGAGACCCATCTAAGGCACCAGGCTGAATTTCAAGACTTTGTTATCCTCTACCGGACGCATGCACAAAGCCGGGTGCTGGAGGAAGCCTGTCGTAAACAGAATATCCCTTACCGGATATATGGCAGCATCTCTTTTTATCAGCGAAAAGAGATCAAAGATGTACTGGCCTATTTCAGGATATTGGTTAATCCTAAGGACGATGAGTCGATCAGGCGAATCATTAACTATCCTGCCAGGGGGATAGGAAAAACCACCATGGAACGCCTCAACGCTGCAGCCCTGCAACACCAAACCGGCTTACTGGAGATCCTGAAAGATCCGGCCGGTTATGTTCCCCAACTGAACAGAGGTACTCAGGATAAATTGCAGAAATTTCTCCAATTAATTGATGAATTAACTGCTTACAGCCATTCAGTAAATGCTTATGAGCTGGCTTTAAAAGTGATCCGGGAAAGTGGTATCATGGCACTTTACCGGTATGACCATACACCTGAAGGAATCAGCAAATTTGAAAATATCCAGGAGCTGATCAACGGCATTCGTGAGTATGTGGATCAACAGAATGACAATTTGATCGATATGGAGGAACAAAATCCCGGAATGGCAGGTTTTCTGCAGAACATTGCTTTACTGACCGATCAGGATCAGGAAAAACCCGAAGACCGGAATAAAGTCAGCCTGATGACCATTCACTCGGCAAAAGGACTTGAATTCAAATATGTTTTTATTGCTGGTGTTGAAGAAGATCTGTTTCCAAACCAGTTCTCTGCCTACTCTGCCCGTGAACTCGAAGAAGAACGCAGGTTGTTTTATGTGGCTTTAACCAGAGGAATGGTACGGGTTTCAGTAAGTTATGCCAAAACCCGTTACCGTTGGGGTAATTTGATATCCAGTGCTCCCAGCCGTTTTATCCGTGAACTTGACCCGCGGTATATTCGTTTACAGGCCGGCAGGTTTTCTGAAAGAGAGCAACTCCCGACTGAAACAGGTTTTGTTACTGCAAAAAGAGACCAATCCGGTGATTGGCCAGGATCACGTCCCATACCCCGCCGCACCAGAAGACCCCATACCGAACCCGTGAATTTCACTCCGGATGATCCCGAAGCTATCCAAGCCGGCATGGAGATAGAACATCCCCGTTTCGGCACCGGTAAAGTTTTAAAAATTGAAGGGGAGGCACCTAATCGAAAAGCAATCGTATTTTTCACGGGTGCCGGACAGAAACAACTGTTGTTAAAGTTTGCCAGGTTAAGAATCATAAAACCCTGATTGCAAAGAAAAATCCTATCTTTGCAACGAAAAACACATTATTTCAATGGAATACAACACCCAGACACCCAAATTGAAAATCCCGGAATATGGACGTAATATCCAGAAGATGGTTGACTATGCTCTGTCGCTGGAGAATCGTGAAGAACGCAACCGTGCCGTCCAAACGATTATCCAGGTCATGGGAAATCTCAACCCCTCATTAAAAGAAAACCGGGATTACAAACACAAACTTTGGGATCACCTGTATATTATGTCAGATTTTAAACTGGATGTGGATGCTCCTTTTGACCCTCCTTCTATAGAAGAGTTGCAAACACGACCCTCAAAAGTTCCTTACCCTCAAAGTAAAATACGGTTTCAACACTATGGAAAGATTGCCGAACAATTAATCCAAAAAGCCATCCAAATGCCTGATGGGGAACAAAAGACCGAATTCGTTCGACACATTGCCAATCACATGAAGATTAGTTATTTTTCATGGAACAAAGACGCCGTCAATGACCAGATCATTCTTGAAGCGCTTAAAGAGATCTCAGACGGTCAGCTTGAGTTACCATCCGATACCGTATTAACAGAGGTAAAAGAACCGGTTTACAGACCTTCTCAGCAACAAAAAAAGAGACGCTCAAAAGGGGGCCATAAACGGTAATTTCCCCTTATCCTGAAAATACTCGACTTTATTATGGCCTCTTTTGAAGTACACGGCGGCAGATCCCTCTCCGGAACCATCCAGCCCCAGGGGGCAAAAAATGAAGCATTACAGGTAATTTGCGCCACTCTGCTGACCGACCGGGAAGTGACCATACACAATATCCCGAATATTCTGGATGTCACCTATCTGATTCATATATTGGAAAAGATGGGTGTAGAAGTACACTTCCGGGGCAGAGGCAGTTACTCATTTCGCGCGGCAAATATTGATATTGATTTTCTGGAAGGACCCGAATTCAGATCACTTGCCACCAAACTCAGGGGATCCGTTATGCTCGTGGGGCCCCTGCTAGGCAGATTCGGAAGGGCCATTATGCATCCGCCGGGCGGAGATAAAATCGGCCGCAGACGTCTTGATACTCATTTTAACGGATTAATCCGTTTGGGAGCAAAAATTCAATATGATCAAGATGCAGAATTTTATCGCATCAACGGCCATAAAATGAGAGGGGCTTTTATTCTCCTTGAAGAAGCTTCGGTTACCGGAACAGCCAACCTGTTAATGACAGCCGTGCTGACACCCGGTACCACCACCATCTTTAATGCAGCCTGCGAACCATACATTCAACAGCTTTGTCAAATGTTAACCGCTATGGGAGCATCTATAGACGGAATCGGTTCAAACAGGCTGACTGTCAATGGGGTTGACAGTTTGCAGGGAGACACACACACCCTCCTGCCCGACATGATAGAGATTGGTAGTTTCATCGGACTTGCGGCAATGACCGCTTCTCCGATTACGATTAAAAACGTCACGCGGGAACACCTGGGTATGATTCCCCAGTCGTTTAACAGACTGGGAATTGAACTTGTTTTTCAGGATGGCGATTTGTCGGTTCCGGCTCAATCATCATACCAGATTGAAACTTTTATGGACGGGTCAATTCTAACCATCGCCGATGCACCCTGGCCCGGACTGACACCGGATCTGCTGTCCGTATTTCTGGTGATCGCCACGCAGGCAAGAGGCTCTGTATTGATTCATCAAAAAATGTTCGAAAGCAGGCTGTTTTTTGTGGACAAACTTATCGACATGGGTGCACAGGTAATTCTTTGTGATCCGCACCGGGCCACGGTGATCGGACTGGATCATCAATTCCCGCTACGTGCTTCGAGAATGGTTACTCCCGATATTCGCGCCGGTGTAGCACTCCTGATTGCTGCATTAAGCGCCGAAGGAACCAGTATCATTCAAAACATTGAGCAGATCGACCGTGGTTATGAAAATATCGACGGCCGTTTGAACCAATTGGGAGCAGAGATTATCCGCCTGTAATCTTTCCTCCCTGTCAAAATGTCTAACCCTGTGCATTGGCAAACTATTTGTAGTTACCCATCCAAATTATACGTATGACTGATATGAATAAAGAGAACCAGCCACCCGTTAAATCAAAAGAAACAAAAGGGAAAGCCAAGAATAAAACCCAAAGTGGTAAACCTGCCGCCGCGAGGAGTAAAAAGACTAAATCTACACATCCGGCAAAAGAGATACATGATCTTAAAAAACAAATTGAAGAATTAAACGATAAGTATCTGAGATTATCTGCCGAATATGACAATTATCGTAAACGAACCCTTAAAGAAAAAATGGAACTGGTTAAATCCGGTGGGGAACAGGTACTTATCAACATTCTTCCGGTAGTAGATAATCTCGATCGTGCCCTGCAATCGATTCGTGAAGCACATGATCTGGAGGCAGTAAAAGAGGGCATTGAACTGATCAATAATAAATTTAAAGAGTTTCTGACTCAAAATGGTGTGAAAGAAATAGAAAGCCAGGATCAGGAATTCAACACCGATATTCATGAAGCTGTCACTAAAATACCTGCTCCAACCCCTGAACAAAAAGGGAAAATTATTGATGTCATCGAGAAAGGGTATTACCTTCATGACCGGATCATCCGGTTTGCAAAAGTGGTCATCGGAGATTAATCAATACATTCAATGGCAAAAAGAGATTACTACGAAGTACTTGGAATCGACCGTAATGCCAGTCCTGAAGAGATCAAAAAAGCATACCGGAAACAAGCATTGAAATACCATCCGGATAAAAATCCTGGTGACCATACTGCTGAAGAGCACTTTAAAGAAGCAGCCGAGGCATACGAAGTGTTATCTGACCCTGAAAAAAAAGCCCGTTATGATCAATACGGGCATAGCGGCCTTGGAGGTGCTGCCGGTGGAGGTTTCGGTGCAGGGGAAATGAATATTGAAGATATTTTTTCTCATTTCGGAGACATTTTCGGAGATTTTGGATTTGGTGGATTCGGCAGTTCATCCAGGGGGCGAAGCCGGCAACATGCCAACCGGGGCACCAACCTGCGTGTGAAAGTTAAACTGACCCTTGAAGAGATTGCCAAGGGTGTGGAGAAAAAAATAAAAGTCACCAAATATATTACCTGCGATGCCTGTAACGGTTCGGGCGCTGCTCACGGATCAGCCTATTCTACCTGTTCTACCTGTAACGGAAGAGGGCAGGTTACCCGCGTGACCCATACTTTTCTCGGACAGATGCAATCCACTTCGGTCTGTCCCGCCTGTGGCGGAGAAGGCCGTATAATCACTCAGAAATGCCCGAAATGTTATGGTGAAGGCATCATCAAAGGTGAAGAGGTCATTAAGATCAAAATACCGGCAGGAGTTGCCGAAGGGATGCATCTCAATATGAGTGGCAAAGGCAATGCTGCGCGAAGAGGAGGCATCAATGGTGACCTGCTGGTAGCTATCCAGGAAATCCCTCACCCTGAACTGATCCGGGACGGATCCAACCTCAATTATCATCTGTTCATTTCCATTCCGGATGCGGCCCTGGGAACTACTGCTGAGATACCTGCAATTGACGGGAAATTAAAAGTTCGTATCGATGCCGGAACACAAGCGGGTAAAATACTCCGACTGAAAGGAAAGGGATTACCTGATATAAACGGATACGGCCGCGGTGATCTGCATGTAAAAATTCATGTCTGGATCCCGAAAAAACTTTCACGTGAAGAGACCCGTCTGATGGAAGAATTCAGAAAATCTGATAACTTTATCCCTGCTCCGGGGTCCCGGGATCGTGGTTTTTTTAAGAAAATGCGAGACATGTTTGAGTAATTATCTTCTGATAACACCATCACCATCATATTATAATGGATTTTCTAAATGCAACAAATATCGTTAAGAAATTCAGCAACCATGTGGCACTGAATAAAGTTAGCATACAGGTTCCGGAGCAGAGTATTTTCGGACTATTGGGTCCGAATGGCGCCGGAAAAACCACATTAATCCGGATCATCAACCAGATCACAGCTCCCGACCAGGGAGAAATTATATTGAACGGCCGTAAAATGAGTGCGGATGATGTGCGCCTGATCGGTTACCTGCCCGAAGAACGGGGTCTCTATAAAAAAATGAAAGTAGGCGAACAGGCACTTTACTTGGTACGCCTTAAGGGAGTATCACGCAGCGACGGTTTGAAAAAGTTGAAATATTGGTTTGAGAAATTTGAAATCCAGGAATGGTGGGACAAAAAGGTAGAAGAACTTTCAAAAGGGATGCAGCAAAAAATACAATTTATCGTTACCATCCTTCACGAACCCAAATTACTGATTTTCGATGAACCTTTCACCGGTTTTGATCCCATTAATGTGAATCTCGTCAAGGGTGAAATACTGAAACTGCGTGAAAACGGTGCTACCGTGCTTTTTTCAACACATGTTATGTCGTCGGTTGAAGAGCTTTGCGATCATATCGCACTGATCAATAACGGTAATAATATATTGCACGGACAGATTGACGAGGTCCGCTCGAAATTCAAACCTGATACCTATAAAATAACTTTCAGGGGAGACCAAAAGAGCCTCTATTCAAACCTTGAAACTGCTTTTGAAATATACGAAGAGCCCGGAAGAGGCGAAGTGTTCCGTATGATTCTTAAAAAACGAGACAATAATCTTTCTGTCAGGGAGATGATTCGCACAATTAACGATCAGGTTGATCTGGTCTCTTTTGAAGAAGTCATCCCCTCTGTAAATGATATATTTATCCGTGCAGTTGAAGAAACCAATACCATTTCTCAAGATTAAATCCATTTTGTCATGAGCAAAATCAGCCTGATTATACAACGTGAATATACCAGTCGTGTCAAAAAAAAATCATTCATTGTCATGACCATTCTGGGACCGCTGATATTTGCTTCCCTGATGTTTCTACCGGGATACCTGGCTACCCGTGAAGATACTGAAGAAAAAACGATAGCTGTAATCGATCAAACAGAGATCCTGGGAGATATACTGAAAGGGACCAACTATATCCGGTTTGAACAGGTCAAAGGAGTCAGCTATGAATCCCTGAAAGCCAATTTTAACCACAGCGGGTACTATGCCATTCTTGTCATCCCGGCAAATGTACTCACTACGGAAAAGGTGGCTTTGTATGCCAACCAACAAACCACGATGTCAGTCAATGAATTGATCTCCAATGGTTTGTCTGACTATATCAGAGAGTTAAAATTACAAAAAGAAAAGATATCACCCGAAGTACTGAACCGGATTAAAACCCACATACGTGTTGAAACTGTTCAATGGAGTGAAACCGGTGAAGAAAAAGCCAGTTCGGCTGAACTGGCCAGTGCGATCGGATACATTTCGGGCTTTCTGATGTACATGTTCATCTTTATGTTTGGCGCCATGATCATGCGTGCGGTCATTGAAGAAAAGACCAGCAGAATCGTTGAAGTGATCGTCTCTTCGGTTAAACCTTTTCAGCTGATGATGGGTAAAGTAGTAGGAGTCTCCCTGGTTGGACTTACACAGTTTGTAATCTGGATATTGCTTACATTAGGTATCGTGGCAGGTGTTAAAAGTGCCGTTTTTCATAGTGCCGGAAACACAGCTCCGGCAGCGGAGGTATCTCAAAGCATCATGCAATCCGGAACGGTTAATCAGGCACAAACCGTTAACATCACACAGACACAACAAATATTTCAGGAAGTTTTTAATAAGTTGGAAGCCGTCAATTTCCCTTTGATCATCGGAGCATTTATCTTCTTTTTCATAGGCGGTTACCTGCTTTATGCCTCCCTTTTTGCTGCCATTGGTTCTGCAGTGGATAACGAGACTGAAACACAGCAGTTTATGCTACCGGTTACCATCCCGATTATTCTGGGATTGCTGATTATGATCAGTGCCATGACCAATCCACATAACCAGGTGGCGGTTATTTTCTCCATTATTCCGCTTACCTCACCTATCGTAATGATGGCACGTATTCCTTATGGAGTACCGGTATGGCAGCTGAGCCTTTCAGCTGTTCTTCTAATTGTTACTTTCTTGGGCACCATCTGGTTAGCCGCAAAAATCTACCGGACCGGTATTTTGATGTACGGTAAAAAAACCAGCTATCGTGAGATCTGGAAATGGCTGAAATATAAAAACTAACAAAACAGTTTGTTATGCCCTCCATCCTGGTGATTGATGATGAACGAAGTATCCGGAACACCTTAAAAGAGGTGCTGGAGTATGAAAAGCACCAGGTTGAAGTAGCCGAAAACGGACCGCAAGGCCTTGAAATGATCCGCAACCAGCCTTTCGATGTGGTATTATGTGATATTAAAATGCCGCAGATGGACGGCCTGGAAGTCCTCGAGAATATTTTTAAAATTCGCAATGATATCCAGGTCATCATGATTTCAGGTCACGGTACCGTAGATTCAGCAGTAGAAGCCATCAAGAAAGGTGCATTTGATTTTATTGAAAAACCTTTAGACCTCAACCGGTTGATGATCTCCATCCGGAATGCCCTTGATAAAACTACCTTAATCACTACCACCCGGGTACTGAAAAAGAAGGTGGATCAGCAATATGTCATGATCGGTGAATCACCTCCGATGATCAAAATCCGGGAAATGATCGACCGTGTGGCACCAACCGATGCAAGGGTATTGATCACAGGCAAGAACGGGACAGGAAAAGAGCTTGTTGCCAGGCATTTACATGAGAAAAGCCCTCGCTCTTCCGCTTTATTTGTAGAGGTTAATTGTGCGGCAATTCCTTCCGAACTTATTGAAAGTGAACTTTTCGGGCATGAAAAAGGATCATTCACCAGTGCGGTGAAACAGCGAAAGGGCAAGTTTGAACAAGCTAACGGAGGGACTCTTTTCCTGGATGAAGTGGGTGATATGAGTCTGTCGGCACAGGCCAAGGTACTGCGTGCGCTTCAGGAGAATAAGATCAACCGTGTAGGGGGAGATAAGGATATTCAGGTGGATGTCAGAGTGATTGCTGCAACCAATAAAAATCTCCGGGAAGAGATCCGGCAGAAACGCTTCAGAGAAGATCTGTACCACCGGATCAGCGTCATCCTGATTCAGGTGCCCGAGTTAAAAGAACGGATTGATGACATCCCTCTGCTTGCAGATCATTTTTTAACACAGATATGTGGGGAAATGGGTATCCCGGTAAAAAAAATTACTCCGGAGGCGATTGATGAACTTAAAAAGTTTGAATGGACCGGGAATATCCGGGAATTCAGGAATGTATTAGAACGGTTAATTATCCTGGGTGGAGATAAAATCACTGCTTCGGATGTGAAAACCTTTGCCACTCCTTATGAATTATAGTGGAAGGTTGCTGCAGGAATTGGAGCCTGATTGACGAAAGTTTTCTATCTTGAAAAGGTAAAATAGCATCATGCCATCTTCACTCCTGAATAAAAAGGTCAGTTTTGGTACCGCTCCGGTTTTTTTTACGGCCATCTCCACTATTCTGGGAGCCATTCTTTTTCTGCGACTGGGCTGGGGCCTCGGACAACTCGGATTCATCGGCATTATCGGGATCATCGCCTTGGGACACCTTATTACCATCCCCACAACCCTGGCTGTAGCAGAAATTGCCACCAACCAAAAAGTTCAGGGAGGCGGAGCTTATTATATCATATCCCGGTCATTCGGTTTGAATATCGGCGGATCCATCGGGATTGCCCTTTATATTTCTCAAGCCATTTCGGTGGCTTTTTACATCATTGCCTTTGCAGAAGCCTGGGATCCCGTGATTATATGGCTTCGTGATCAAACCGGATTTTTACTCCCCAAAAGAGTCATCAGCCTGAGTACCATGGCCATACTTTCTGCCGTGATGCTCACTCGGGGCGCCCGAATAGGCATGAAAGCTTTATATGCGGTAGTTGCAATTCTATTTATTTCGATTTTTCTCTTTTTCATCGGATCCCCTGACCACGCACCGGATGCTTTTATTCTCAACAGCCATGTGGCGCAACCTGCTTCATTCTTTTATGTATTCACTATTCTTTTCCCTGCATTTACCGGGTTGGCAGCGGGACTGGGATTGTCGGGAGATCTGAAAAACCCCAAAAAAGCCATTCCGCGTGGAACGATCTGGGCCACACTCCTGGGCATGGTGGTTTATGCGGGCGTAGCTTACAAATTATCGATCTCGGCCGTACCGGAAGATTTAAACAGTGACCAGTTAATCATGCAACGAATTGCCCTTTGGGGTCCGATTATACCAATCGGACTGGCAGCTGCAACTTTAAGTTCGGCATTAGGCAGTATTCTGGTAGCCCCCAGGACTTTACAGGCCATCGGGGTTGACCGGATCCTGCCCAACCAACGGGCAAACCGGTGGATGGCTTTTGGTCGCCAGGGATCCAATGAGCCGGTTAACGCTTCCATCATTACCATCCTGATCGCCTGTTTTTTTATCGCGGTTGGGGATATCAATTTCGTGGCAGGTATTATTTCGATGTTTTTCATCATGACGTATGGCGCCATTTGTCTGATCTCGTTTCTTGAGCACCTGGCAGCCGATCCCAGTTACCGTCCCACCTTCAGGTCGAAATGGTATCTTTCACTCGTTGGTGCCATACTTTCGTTCTGGGCCATGTTTAGAATGAATCCGCTTTACGCTTTCCTTGCTTTGGTTCTGATGGGCATGATTTACTACTATATTACCGCAAAAAACAAACAAAAGCAAGGTCTGGCAAACCTGTTCAGGGGGGTTATGTTTCAAATCAGCCGTCAGTTACAAATTCTGGTACAACGTGCCGACCAGGGAGATTCTGAATTTAACTGGCGCCCTTTTGTGGTCTGTATTTCAAGAGACTCTTTTAAACGACGGTCGGCTTTTGACCTGATCAAATGGCTCTCCTATAAGTACGGTTTTGGTACCTACATGCATTATATTAAGGGATACCTAAATGCAGATACTCATCGTGAGTCACGTGAAGTGCTGAGCAGGCTTCTGGCTCTCACACAAGCTGCCCGGAGTAAAGTCTACCTGGATACTATTATCAGTCCGTCTTATACTTCGGCCATTGCCCAGATGATTCAAATCCAGGGCATATCCGGAAAAGGAAACAATATGATCCTGCTTGAATTCAGCAGGGATGATCCGGGGGATTTCCCCGAAGTGATACGGAATTTCGGCCTGTTTAAATCCACTCATTTCGATGTTTGTATTTTGAATACTTCAATTAAGGGATTTGGTTATTATCGTGAGATTCATGTGTGGATCACCTCGCAGGATTATGAAAACGCCAATCTGATGATCCTGTTGGCTTTCATCCTGCTGGGGCATCCCGATTGGAAAAAAGGGGTCATTAAAATTTTCGCGCTGTATCCTGAAGAACAGATGAAGCGCCAACGATACCAGCTAATGCAACTGATCCGTGCCGGACGATTGCCCATCTCTCCTGAAAATATTGAACTGATCCGGTTTGATCCTGAAAAAAGTGAAAAACGGATCATCTCTGAAAAATCTATGGATGCCGATTTTATCATAACCGGTTTTCGCACTTCTGATGTACAAGAAGGGTTGGGATTTTTTGCCGACTGGGGTGATTTGAATAATATTTTATTTGTAAATGCTGACCGTCAAAAGGAGATTAAATAATGAATAAAATTGCTGTCTTTCCGGGCACATTTGATCCTTTTACCAAAGGACACGAAAATATTGTGCAGCGTGCTCTGCCGCTTTTCGATAAAATTATCATCGCGATCGGCAAGCATTCATTGAAAACGCCTCTGTTCACTATCACGCAACGATTGAGAATGATTGAAGAACTTTACCATGACAACCGGAAAATTGATATCCAAAGTTATGAGGGCCTCACGATTGATTTTTGCCGGGATTATAATGCGCGATACCTGTTACGGGGATTAAGAACAGCTGCGGATTTTGAGTATGAACGGGCCATTGCCCAAGTCAACAGAAAAATGAATGACCAGATTGAAACGGTTTTTCTTTTAACTACTCCGGAATTCACTCCTGTTAACTCTACAATTATCAGAGATATTCTTCGACATGGAGGAGATGCTTCTCCTTTTTTACCAGACAAGATGAAACTATATGATGATGAACAGTAATCAGATAATTGCCTCTTTATTGCTGGATATTAAAGCCATTAAGCTCTCTCCGGAGGTTCCTTTTCAGTGGGCTTCAGGATGGAAGTCACCCATCTACTGTGACAACCGGATCACACTCTCCCACCCTGAAGTAAGAAATACCATCCGGGATGAATTTGTGATGCAAATCCGGGAACGATATCCGGATGCTGAAGTGATCGCCGGGGTAGCAACAGGAGCCATTGCTCATGCAGTACTGGTTGCCGATAAATTGAATCTGCCCTTTATATATGTCAGACCCCGGGCAAAAACACATGGTTTGGGCAACCAAATAGAAGGAGCATTTCAACCCGGACAAAAAGTAGTGATTATTGAAGACCTCGTATCAACCGGGAAAAGCAGTCTTCATGCCTATGAAGTTCTGCATAAAGCAGGTTTGGACACACTGGGGATGTTGGCTATCTTCACCTATGAATTCCCTGAAGCGGAGAAAAATTTCATTCATGCCGGCTGCCCGCTCACCACACTCAGTAACTACCACAACCTGATCGATCTGGCTATCCGGGCAGGCTACCTGAATGAAAATAACCGTAAGTTACTTGAATCCTGGCGAAAAGATCCTGCTACCTGGCCCCAAACCTAAATAACATACTCCACCTCCTGAAATCCATACGTCCTCAACTTTCCCGTTTCATCCTCCAGCCGTAATCGTCCGAAATTATCCACCCCGACAATTTGAGCGTTAAATAATTTACCCTGAGAATTGTACGTGGCAAATTGTCTGTACCGGTAAAGTTTTCGGGTATAGGCTGCCAAAAGATCACTGCTTTTATTGGTTTTTAGTTGTGATAACCTGTTCATCAGGCAATTTAACAGCAGATCTTCGATCTCGGTCAGATTATAGGTAACGGGATGTATCTGCGAAAGAGAAACCGGATTGGGTAAACTCTCCGGAAAATCAGTCTGGTTGATGTTGATCCCAATCCCCAGAACAGTATAGCGGATCATTTCTCCCACAATACTGTTTTCGATCAGCAGTCCACCAAGTTTTTTATCCCTGAAATATAAATCATTAGGCCATTTAATGGTAATCTCACCGGTAAATAGTCCGGTAAAATCAACCATTGCTTCAGAAGCTAAAACGGAAAGCAGAAACTGATCCCCGGCAAGCAGTTGGTCGGGGTATATGACCAGGGATCCGGTAAGATTTTGTCCGGGAGATCCCTGCCAACTGTTTTCACCCTGTCCCCGTCCGGCAAACTGATCATCCGTTCTTATCCAGAATGGTTGAAAAGAAGTTGACCGGGCAGCCTTTTTCAGGGCCCAACGGTTCGTTGAATCCACCCGGTCAAGAAAAAACTTTCGGGGAAGTGTCATCTCCTATTGATTAACTGACTAAATTTACCACAAAACCGTAAAGGCTGTCGAATTTTTTATGAATAAAAATCAGGAAGAAGATCAACTCCAACAATTACTGGATGTTATCATTGAAGCCATCCGTTCAAAGAAAGGAGAAGAGATCACCGATTTAGACCTGACGCATCTGAATACGAGCATTTGCAGGCATTTTGTTATTTGCCATGCATCTTCTACTACGCAGGTAAAAGCCATAGCACATACAATTGAAGATCAGGTATCAAAAAAAAACAGGTTGAAGCCTTTTCATCGTGAAGGATACGAAAATGCCAGTTGGATTCTGCTGGATTTTGCAGATGTGATCGTGCACGTGTTCCAGGAGACTTACCGCAGGTTTTATCAATTAGAAGAACTTTGGGCCGATGGCATCAGAAAAGATTGTGTAACTTAAATCAAAGTTCTTGATTAACTGAAACTTTTTCTCTTTAGAATGGTATAATAATTGTCTCTGATTGTTTCATACTTTTATATCCGGCAGCTTGATTAACTACTGAAAAAATGGCAGATCAAAATAAACCGACAAATCCCAGGTTCCGTTTTAATCAGGATCGAAAACCTAAAAAAGATCCGTTGAAGAAAAAACCAAAAATTAACGTGTATTGGGTTTACGGATTGATTTTCGTAAGTATTCTTCTGATCAATTATCTGAATGTGGGCAATAAACCCCAGGAGATCAACCGCAAACAATTTGAAAGTCTGATGCTGAAATCGGGAGATGTTGAGAAAATTGTAGTGGTGAATAAAGAGCTGGTTGAAATCTATATCCGTGAAGACGCTATCGGTGATCAAAAATACCAGCAATTATACACCCGCAGCTTTGGGAGCCTCCCGCGTAAAGGCCCCCAGTTCTATTTCAGAATTGCCTCCATTGAGATTTTTGATAAACGGCTTGAGGAAGTGCAGGCTGACATCCCTCCTGAAAACCGGATTACGTACAGTGTGGAAACCCATAAGGATTATTTTATGCAGATCCTGGGCTGGATCATTCCGTTCGGGATATTGATCCTGATCTGGTTGTTTCTTTTCCGTCGGATGAGTGGAGCCTCAGGTGGGGGTGGTGCCGGAAATATTTTTAATGTAGGAAAGAGTAAAGCACGGATATTCAATAAAGAAGAAGACAACATCAATGTGAATTTCACTGATGTAGCCGGTTTGGAAGAGGCTAAAACAGAAGTCATGGAGATCGTTGATTTTCTCAAAAAACCACAAAAGTATACGCAATTAGGCGGGAAAATCCCGAAAGGGGCACTCCTGGTTGGCCCTCCGGGTACGGGTAAAACCTTGTTGGCCAAGGCTGTTGCAGGCGAAGCAAACGTTCCTTTCTTCTCTATGTCGGGATCTGACTTTGTCGAGATGTTTGTCGGGGTAGGTGCTTCAAGAGTTCGGGACCTTTTCAAACAAGCCAAAGAGAAAGCACCGTGTATTGTTTTTATCGATGAAATTGATGCCATCGGCCGGGCCCGTGGCCGGAATCCCAATTTTGGCGCCAATGACGAGCGGGAAAATACCCTGAATCAGCTGTTAACCGAAATGGATGGATTTGCTTCAAATTCAGGTGTGATCATTCTGGCAGCTACCAACCGGGCAGATGTACTGGACAAAGCGCTCCTCCGTGCCGGCCGTTTTGACAGGCAGATTCACGTGGAGTTGCCTGACCTGAACGAGCGAAAAGAGATCTTCAAGGTGCATCTTCGCCCGATAAAATATGATCCGAAACTGGATATTGACTTTTTCGCAAAACAGACTCCCGGATTTAGCGGAGCCGACATTGCCAATGTTTGTAATGAATCCGCGTTGATTGCTGCCCGCAGAAATAAAAAATTGGTTCAACGGCAGGATTTTCTGGATGCAGTTGACCGGATTATCGGCGGACTGGAGAAGAAAAATAAAATTATCTCCCCCGAAGAGAAAAAAGCGGTAGCTTATCATGAAGCAGGACATGCCACAGTCAGTTGGTTACTTGAATACGCTCATCCGCTGGTTAAAGTAACCATTGTTCCGCGGGGCAAAGCTCTGGGAGCCGCATGGTACCTCCCCGAAGAACGGCAATTAACTACCCGAGAGCAAATTATGGATGAGATCAGTTCATCACTCGGAGGCAGAGTCGCCGAAGAGCTCACCTTCAAACAAATATCAACCGGGGCACTGAATGATCTGGAAAAAGCCACAAAACAAGCTTATGCCATGGTTTCCTATTTCGGCATGAGTGAAGAGATTGGCAACATAAGTTTTTATGATTCTACCGGGCAATCCGAATATGCATTCAATAAACCCTATAGTGAAAAAACCGCTGAATTAATTGATTCCGAAGTAAAAAGAATTGTTGACGAAGCCTATGAACGGGCGCGAAAAATATTGGTGAAACACAAAAAAGGGCACCAACAACTGGCTGAATTGTTGCTTGAAAGGGAAGTGATTTTCGCTGATGATCTGGAACAGGTATTCGGACCGAGAAAAGGCAATTCAAGTGAACTCCCATTCAGAAATAAAGAAGAGGATACAACTCCCGCAAAGAAAAAACGAGTAACCAGACCCAGGAAGAAAAAAGAGGAAACTGAAACCTAAACCCTGATTTATGTCAAACCAGGAATCGAAACAAAGAATTCTGCAAAAAATCCATGATGCCAAAGCCCGGTCGACCCACCGCCTGAAAGTCCGGCCCGAAAAACCGTCTCTGGTACCGGAGGCTTATCTCGGCCATTCTGAAGCCATTCCCGAACTTGAGTTCGCCCGTAATCTGGTTGAAGTTAGTAATGGAAAATTTTCCTATTGCTCTGACCGGGATGAACTGGCTCATTCCCTTTCAGAACTTTATCAACAAAAGGGATGGTCAAAAGTATTCTGTGCAGAAAAGGAGATGCAATCCATCTTGGATGAAGCTTCAATCTCCTATTTTTCGGATTTTGGTAAAATACGGCAACTGGAAGTGGCAGTAACCGGTTGTGAATACCTGATTGCACGAACAGGAAGTATTATGGTTTCATCAGCCCAGGGATCCGGCAGGCGATTATTTGGTTTTGCACCGGTACATCTGGTGATTGGCAAAAGCAGCCAATTGGTTCATGAATTAGGTGATGCATTGCAAAAAATGAAAAGCAAATACTCCACCCTGCCCTCACAAGTTTCACTCATCACGGGGCCAAGCCGAACCGCCGACATAGAAAAAACATTGATCCTCGGGGCCCATGGCCCGCGCGAATTATTTATTTTTTTACTTAATGATCAAACTTAATGGAACCTGACTGGAAGGTGGTGTACACAGTAAACAAGCCTTATCAGGCTGAAATTATCAAAGACCTGCTTGAAAAAAACGGAATCACAACAGTGATCATGAACAAACGAGATTCAACCTACCTTGCTTTTGGCGAGATTGAAATCTATGTTCAGGAGGAGTTTGCCACTGAAGCCCGGAAATTATTAGAGCAAACAAAGCTTTGAAAAAGTTTTGGATACGTACCGGCTCCGGATTAGCTTACGCCACCGTAATGATTATGGCTGTGGTGATTCATCCGCTGGTGTTTGCCGGGGTTTTTATGATCTTGTTGGGGATTACGCTTTCTGAATTTTACCGGATCGTTGCACTCGCGGGTTATCAACCCCAACGGTGGTTCGGCCTTTTCTCAGGGATGATCCTTTTCATCCTGACTTTTCTGTATTTATATCTCCCTGTAAATCATTTTATTCCTATATGGATTTTGCCGGTTATCTTTACGTTACTCCTTATCCAGTTATTTAAAAAAACCAACCATCCAATCGCTGATGCCGCCGTAACTTTACTGGGACTTTTTTATGTAGCTCTGCCCATTACCCTGACAGCAGGTTTGGTTTATCCTCCGGCAACCTCCACCTTTAGCCCGCAAATAATACTCTTTCTATATATGGTGATCTGGATTAATGATACAGGGGCATATCTGATCGGTTCGTTAGCCGGACGCCATCCGCTTTGGAAAAGAATATCTCCCGCGAAAACCGTCGAAGGGGTTGTTGCAGGTGTTCTGCTTGCGTATCTCGCTGCTTTTTTAACTCGTAGTTTGTTTCCGGAACTCACTTTTCAAATGAGGTTGATTTTAACCGGGGTGATTATTCTATTCGGCACATTAGGAGATCTGCTTGAATCAATGTTTAAACGAAGGGTACAGGTTAAAGACAGCGGCAAACTGATACCGGGTCACGGCGGTCTTCTCGACCGGCTTGACAGTCTGTTACTGGCTGTTCCCGCCGTCTATTTCACCCTGCTAATCCAGCAATGGCTATGAAAATCCACCGCGAAGGATACCGCACACTGCTTCCCCTGGGAGTTTTCGTATTAAGTATCTCTGCGCTGTTCTGGATCTGTATCGCCTGGTTATGGTTTAAACTGGTATTATTATCCGGAATTGCACTTGGCTTTTTATTTGTCACCTATTTTTTCAGGGATCCCCAAAGGAAATTCCATCAGGATACAAAAGCCATTATTGCTCCGGCGGATGGTGAAGTTATAGAAATTAAAAAAGAGTGGGTATCAGAATTCATGAACCGGGAGATGATCCGGGTTTCCATTCTGATGTGGGGTTATGATGTTCATATTAACTGGATCCCGGCATCCGGCCGGATTATCTATCAGCAATATCATCCCGGCAGGAACCTGATTGCCAAACATCCCAAAGCATCAGAATTAAATGAACGTTCAACCATTGTGATTGAAAGAACGAATGGAGATCAATTATTGGTCAGGCAAATTGCCGGAGTGCTGGCAAGGAGAGTTGTCACACGAACCAAACCCGGTCAACTGGTTAACCAGGGAGATGAGTTGGGATTTATCAAACTGGGATCAAGAATGGATGTATTTGTTCCGCTGAATGCCATTATCCATATCAACGTAGGAGTCAGAACCATTGGCCGCCAAACCGTACTGGCCTCTTGGGCAAACAACGTATCATGATTTTTTTTCAACCTTTAACGATTAATTAACAGCACTTTTCATTAGGATCCGTTTAATGTAAAATCAATTAGAAACCCACTTACACAGGAAGCTTTTTTATTGAACCGTCATATGCAGAGAAAGCAGATTTGAATATTGCACTCCCCCTATTTGTCCCACATTGGTTAAAGCATAATCGATAAAGAAATTCCGGTACTTGACACCCAGGCCCAAATCAGGTTGAATCACCAGAGGTTTGTTACCGTCAAAACCGGGTATGTGCTGCATATTACCCACACCGGCCCGGATAAAAAGCCAGCGGGCATAAATTAATTCAGCTCCGATAAAAGGATCAAAATTTACCGGTCCGGCAGGTAACAGGCCATGCCTTCTTCCATCAAAAGTAACATGCATATCGGCAGCCAGCCTCAGGTTTAATTTTTTTTGAATTTGAAATAACCTGGATCCTCCCAGGATCAATTTAGGAACCGTAACTTCCAAACTACTTGCAGGCAACTCATTGCCAGTCATTTTAAATACATCATCAAGAAGGTCATGATTAAAGCTCCACGCATTAAAAGTACCCGTAGCATCCCGCAGTACTGCACCAACCTGCCACGGTCCGTGAACCCATGAGACAGCCGCATCCAGTCCAAACCCCCATGAGTGGGCAAAAGCGCCCGTTCGACGATATATCACCTTAAAATTGGCTCCGGCGTTTAATCCCGGTATACCGGTCGTTCTGGCATAAGAAAGTAACACACCCAAATCAGATGCGGAAAAAGTTTGTATGCGGTCATACCGGATATTTCCATCCGCATCAATCAACTCCAGAGTATTCGGAATATCATCCACTCCCAGCCGGATTGCTGATAGAGCAACCACGCTTTGATCATCCAACCGGTAGGAGGCAGCTCCGTAATCATATTTTGCCAGGCCGGCGAAATATTCGGCATGCATCAATCCAAAATCCATTCGATTCTCATTATTCAATAAATTGGCAGGATTCCAATAGGCAGCCGTAACATCATCAATCCATGCCACTCCGGCTCCACCCATTGCCATAATCCTCGCTCCCACGCCAATAGATAAAAAGTCATTGCTGTACTTCACCTGACCCGACAGCAAACCGGCAGTTCCAAAAAGCCACACAAACAGTAACGGAACAATTTTTTTATGCATAAAATTTCAGCTCTGGCAGCAGCCCTGTTGATTAAAACCTTCAATTTTAACTAATTTCACCGTAAATTATTGCCTCATGAAGAAACAAAACAATAAACAGGCACACTACTGGTACCAACATCTGCCAAATATACTTACATTACTAAACCTGTTGGCCGGAATCTTTGCAATTACTGTCACTTTCGGAGGATATCCTGTAACCGGTGCCTGGTTCATTCTTATTGCTTTCATTTTTGATTCATCAGACGGCACTATAGCCAGGCTACTCCATGCACAATCAGAGATAGGCAGAGAGCTCGACAGCCTGGCCGATCTCGTATCTTTCGGTGTAGCCCCTGCAGTAATCCTGACCACTCTGCTCCAGCAGCAAATGAAACTCCCTCCCGATTATTTGTCACGCCCGTTCGGGGAGTGGTTTGTAATATGGGTCCCTTATATCATCCCGGTATTTTCGGCTCTTCGCCTGGCTAAATTTAATCTGGATGAAGATCAAAGGGATAAATTCACCGGACTTCCCACACCGGCAAATGCTCTCATTGTTTTAAGTTTTCCGCTGATCCTTAAATATCAACCGGATATTTTTCTGGCCAACTGGTTACAACATCCCTGGGTCATTATCGTTTACAGCATCCTGATTTCATTGGCACTGGTAGCTCCTTTAGATCTGTATTCCCTGAAACCCAAGGGATTTGGATGGAAAGTCAATCGTTTTCGGTATCTCTTCATCCTGCTGGCACTGCTGTTGGTAATCTTATGGCAGTACAGTGGATTAACTCTCATCGTCTTACTCTACCTGCCTGTCGGATGGGTACTGGCCAGATCGCAAAAAATTGCTGAATAACAAGCCAATATTACAAATCAATTATTTATCATTCTGTTCAGGCAATGATTGTTCAGTTTTATTAAGCGCCAACCGGACAAGATAATAGCTGATCACGATCAGAACCGGCCAGGTAAGCAGCCATAAAACTCCTTCAAAATAGGTCATTAGTAAATGTATATTTTATCAGTTGTTAATATGCATGTTCCTCATTATTCAGTTCTTCAGTAGAAATCTTTGTGCGATTCATCATTCTCCATGTATACCAGATATAAGCTACAACAAACGGCACCATTAGCGAAACATAAGACATTACTGTCAGGGTAAAGTGGCTTGAAGATGCATTCTCAATCGTCAGCGATGATTGTAAATCAAATGTTGATGGGTAGAAAGCAGTATGATTGAATCCGGCAGTAAGGAAAAGAGCCATTACCGTCAGCACGGTTCCGGCACCTGCCCACCAGATTCCTTTAACGGATTTGGTAAAGATCCCTGAAGCCAAACCCCAAAGCACCCCGAGTACACCAATAAGAAGTAAAATCAACACTACCGGCATCTGGATCAGATTATGCAGATATTTATATGCTTCAAGAGTTACCTGACCGGTAGAGCGGTTATAATCGAACCCTTTAAGGAACAAGAGCCTGATCAGAAAAAAGAGAAAAAAGGCCAGGAATGGTATGGCATTAACAATTAACTGTCGCCGAGCCCGGTTTTGAACCTGGTCGTTGTCAATATTATTAATAAAATACAACAGTGCCAGGAGGCGTGCCAGAAAAAATATGGAGATCCCGAGGGCCAGATTCTGCACATTAAGCGCTGCTTCAAGTCCCCGTGCCGGTCCCTGCCATTCAACCTGATTCATGGCAGTCAGAGAAAACTCAGAACCGGTGAAAAAGGTTCCGACAGCAATCCCCAGAAGGATGGTCCCCAGCACCCCGTTGAGTAACAAAAAGGATTCATATACCCGCTGACCCAGTAAATTACCGGCTTTGGTTCTGAATTCATATGAGACCGCCTGTAATACAAATGCAAACAGAATAATGATCCAGACCCAGTAGGCTCCGCCAAAACTTGTGGCATAGAATAATGGGAAAGAGGCGAAGAAAGCTCCGCCAAAGGTGACCAGTGTAGTAAATGTAAACTCCCATTTACGTCCCAGGGAATTTACCAGCAGGTCGCGCTCTTCCTCATTTTTACCCAAGGTGTAAAAGAGTGTCTGCCCTCCCTGAACAAACATCAGAAATATCAGCAGGCTGCCGAGCAGGGAGATAATAATCCACCAGTATTGTTGCAAAGCTAAGTGTGACAAAGTTTCAAACATCATTTGGTTCCTCCTCCTTTTGTTTCAGATCCTTTCTTAATTGCTTTAAGCATGATCCCGACTTCGGCGATTGCCAGAGCGGTAAATGTAGCGGCAAAGAGCCAGAAAGTTAACTGTACCGATCCCGCATCTATCTTAGAGACCGAAGCAACCGTAGGCAACAGGTCCTGAATGGTCCACGGCTGACGGCCGACTTCAGCAGTGATCCAGCCGGTCTCCTGAGCCAGATAGGCCAAAGGAAGTGTAAAAAGTGCCAGTCGCAGCCAGAATCTTCGTTTGGGCATCACACCCCTGATTGAGAAAAAGAGAAAGAGGGCAAAGAATAGGATGAAATAAAATCCCAGGGTAACCATAATATGAAAACTGTAAAAAGTAACCGGAACATTAGGAATATAGTAATCAACCTCATCGTAAAATCCATATCCGAAATAACGGAAATAATGGTCTTTGAAGTTCTGTTCCCGGAACCGGGCCTTAATCTGTTCAACCTGTTCCGTATCCCCGGCATCTTGTGCATTTTTAAAATCGGTCAGCAATTGCCTGGCCTCCTTGCCCCTCCTGATCTTTTCACTGATGGGTAAAATTCTTTGTTTCGGATTTCCATTGGTCAGGTCATTGATACCCGGCACAAATTCATTGAATTTTCCGAATGCAAGCCAGGAAAGCATCTTGGGAAGTTCGAGTTGAAAAATACATTCATCCCCATTTTCACGTTTAGATTTGCTGTTTAATATCGCGATGGCTTTCAGATTGGCACCCTCTGTTCCCTTATATAATCCTTCCATAGCAGCCAGTTTCATCGGCTGAACTTTGGCAATCTGTTTGGCTGAGCCATCCCCGGTAAATACTACACTTAACGAAGCGAGCAGGCCAAATACTGCTGCAATAGTAATACTTCGCAACGCCAGGCGTTGCTCTCTCTTTTTCAGCAGAAACCAGGCACTGACCCCGATCACGAAAAGCGCAGCCAGTACAAATCCCGAAGAGATCGTATGCAGAAATTTGTTAACCGCAACCGGTGAAAAGAGTACATCCCAGAAATTGATCATTTCACTTCGTGCCGTTTCAGGATTGAATACAGTACCTGACGGCATTTGCATCCATCCGTTGGCCACTAAAATCCAAAGTGCCGATAAGTTGGATCCGATGGCAACCAGCCAGGTAGAAACTAAATGAAATTTCTTACTCACCCGGTTCCATCCAAAAAACATAATAGCCACAAAGGTTGACTCCAGGAAAAAAGCCATAATACCTTCAATGGCCAGAGGAGCACCAAAAATATCGCCCACAAACCAGGAATAACTCGACCAGTTGGTACCAAACTCAAATTCGAGAATAATACCGGTGGCTACACCGATTGCAAAATTAATCCCAAACAATTTCATCCAGAATTGGGTCAGTTTTTTCCATTCGGGATCTCCTGTTCTTACATAGTTCGATTCCATGAAAGCAATGATCCATGAAAGTCCCAGTGTAAGGGGAACAAACAGCCAGTGGTAAAGGGCAGTAAGGGCAAACTGCCATCTCGACCAATCCACCACGGCCCAGTCAATGTGTTGCATCATAGGTTATTTAATTTATATATAATCAATATAATAAACAGCTATAATTTTAATTGTTCCTGCATAAATTGAATTCTTTGCTTTTCATTGTCAAACTTTTTTTTCAACAGATCAGGCATAAGAAGCAGTTTAAGAATCAGAAAAATAACAGCCAGTTTGATCAGGATGATCAACCACACTTGACGGCCCCAATCCGGCAAATGTTTAAACCCGTTGATATAAAAAAGTGCAACTTTTTTGAATAATTGAAGCATAACAGGCTTAGGTTGATGATCTTAAGATAACAAGCTTTGATTATTAAACAAATATTCAACACTTCATTTAATATAACCGCACCTGTATCTCCCCTGAGAATGAGTCGCCCTTTTTCAGTGGATGTCGTTCATTTTTCAGGTGACTGCTGAAGAACAAATCACCTCCGCCGGTTGTAAAGGAAGCCACAAGTAAATGAACTTTTCCATTTCCAATCCAGGACCTTATAGCATCGTGACCACCACGTCCATTGACTTGCAGTCCGTTCCCGGAGTGATTGGTTAATGAAGCATGCAGCAGATGGTCGCGCGTAGCTCTGAAATCATTGGACCCCATAGGGTTCAGGTCGGCTTCCCACGGCCAGGCGGGAGCCACGCCAAACTTAAAGTGGTGCTCTTTCTTTTGGGGAAATGGAACTACCGATCCTGCAGTACGACCGATATGGTTTTCAGGATAGACACTCCACTGTCCGGTTCTTTTCCATGAGAGCTGCTCAAAATCGCGTGGCAGATCAAATACCCATCCTATTTGCCGGGGATTAATATCCGCATTGATATGCAAAGTATAAATAAGATGCAGCCATCCGGATGAATCCAAACGATAAGTCATATCCACACCGGCCTGGTCATAAGAACCTTCAACTTTGATAAAAGATCCTGAGGCATCAGTTCCGGTTCCGGTAATTCTTCCGTTCCATCCGGAACAAAGATCATTAAGTGGTTCAATGTGCAGACTGTGACTGGTGTTACAAGGGCCGGTGGTCAAAGGCAACATTTGTAAGGCAGGACCTCCCGTGATAACCGGTTGATTATTTTTCAACGCTTGTTTTAATTGTCCATCCAATGCATTTACAACCCACTGATTATCTCCCCATTGCAGTATAGCCTGGTCGCCCTGGATTAACAGTTGCGGTTTATTTTTCACATTGCTTGCAATAACAGTAGGTTCGGGTTCCCGACCGATGAGCAGGCGGTAATGATCAATTTCATAACCCATCGGAGAGATAAAGTTTAATTCAATATATTCACCGCCTACAAGGGTATCCGGCGGCATAATCTGCAGCCATCCATAAGAACGCGGGGGTACCTGAGCCACCACGGATCCCCGGTGATTCATCAATTTCCAGCGGATAGTCAGTTCACGTAGATTGGTAAAGAGGTGCCGGTTTTCAACCGGTATGCGAAGATATTGACCGGGGGCCGGAATCCGGAGATAACGTACATGAATTTTGACCGGAGAATAGATCTTCTTAATATGCCAATACTCAGGTTTAAGGCGCCTCCATCCATCGAGCGGACCCCATTCACCATATCCGACTGCCTCCCCTGAAGGAAGATAAAACACATCGTCGATTCCGGACCAGATGGCTCCCCCAAGACAACCTGCGCTGGCATACATCCCCTCCCACATCGGCTCAAGGCCACGCCCCCAGGCATCTCTGACGCCCGGATCAGTAACAATCTCGCGCCGGTTATATGTATTCAGATGTGCATATTCTCCAAACAGCAGGGGCCGGTTGAAATTTCTTGCAATGGCCGGCCCATCCGGTCCCGGATAATGGATATTGGCAATCTGACATCGGGTACTCCCGTAATTGTTATATCCCCCGTAAGCCTGATCATGAAAACTAACCGGACGTGTGGGATCAATACGATTCACTTCATCCAGAACCGCCGACCAATTCGGACCCCAGGCTGATTCATTAGCCAGTGACCAGATCAGAACCGCAGGATGATTGCGGTAAGTGGCCACGGTTTCAAGTACCTGTTGCCGGATCAGCTGATACAGATTCTGCGCCTGGGGATCCGCATCTTTCCAATGCGTATTTGCACCATGACCCACCCAGCAATGAGGAGACTCAAGCTCAACAAAGAATCCAATAGAATCACAAAGATCAATAAACTCCTCTGCAGGAGGATAATGAGAAGTACGAATATAATTTATATTAGCTTCTTTAAACAACCTGGCATCCGTGCGCCACTCTTTCATGGTGAGGCTCCTCCCCCTGAGCGGGTGTACTTCGTGACGGTTAATTCCGTGGAGTTTGACAGGCATTCCATTTACAAACACCTGATTACCGATCACTTCTATTTCCCTGACCCCTACCCGGCTGATACAGGTTTCAATCACTTCATGGCCTTTCATCAGATCAAATCGCAACAGATACAGGTTAGGGTGTTCAGGATCCCATTTCTTTGGATAAAAGAGTTTGGCTGATATCAGATTATGACACCGGCTGCCGGGTTGAAGCTTATCCAGTGTTTTTTCTTTTACTAGCGGTTGAGCCAACGTATCGCCGAGAACTGCCAGCGTAGTCCTTACAGAAGGTTTATTAAAGAAATTACTCCCCTGATTACTTAATACAAAATTAATATTCACTGTAGCATTCCGATATTGGGGATCCAGATCAGTTGTAATCCGCAGCTCTTTCAGGTGAGTCAGGGGCAAAGCAAATAATGTGATCTTACGTGGTATTCCACCTAAGGCATGGGCGGCATATTGTGAAGCTGATGAGAGTGTGTCGGCCAGAGATTCACTAATAAGTCCGATAACCAGATGATTGATCCTTCCCGGTCTGGCCCATTCAGTAATATCAAATTCACAGGGTGTGAATCCACCGGTATGAATACCCACCGGATGACCATTAATATAAACATGTGCATCACTGTACAAAGCATCACATCTCAGGATCACGCGGTTGCCTTTCCAATCGGCCGGAATACGCATTGTCCGGTAATAAGCAACCCGTGTTCCGGGCTCAACCGTATAACCCTGCATCTCCCATTCGCCGGGAACCTGAATGTCATGCCAGTGATTCTTTGACTGCTTCAGTGTTTTCCAAAAAGATCCGGATGGATTCGGATCAAAATGCCAAGTGCCATTTAAAGAAATAACCGGTTCAGAAATACCGGCTACGAAAACCGGTCGGGGCTGGTAGTTAAAATCCGATAAGGATTGTCCCTGTAAATTGAATCCGCAAGGCAGTTCAAGACAAAGCCCTATTACAAACAGAGTAAGCAAAGTCTTCATTCTATAATAATTTATAAAACAAATATAACCTTATAACCTTACAACTTTACAACTTTACAACCTTACAACCTTACAACCTCATATAATTTTATAACCTCATCACGATGTATCCGTTGAATCGTTTTTATTATCTTGCCGCGTTTTAATATACAATTGCTTTATGAAGAAGTTTTGGATTCTGTTTGTCCCCGGATTGGTTCTGGGTATTATATTAATGTGGGGTAGCGGTAAAGTGGTAGAATATACCTCCTCAGATCAATATTGTACTTCATGTCACATCCATCCGAAAGCTGATTTATCATGGAAAAAATCGGTACATTATGATACGAAAAGCGGGGTCAGAGTACATTGCGTAGAGTGCCACTTACCTCCAAAGGGAGAAGGATACCTTGTGCATAAAGCAAAAACCGGTTTGCGTGATGTATACAGTAAGTGGTTTAAAGATTCAGCCTCCTTTAACTGGGATCAAAAATCACAACTTGAATTTGCCCAACAACATGTATATGAATCCTCCTGCATTCATTGTCATCAGAATCTGTTTCCGGCTACACTCTCGAAGAAAGGCTCGGATGCCCACCTTTATTACGATACGCAAAAAAAGTCTGGGAAAGATATACGTTGTATTAACTGCCATCTGAATGCAGGTCATTATGACCCCAACTTTACACATGACAGTAACGTGGGATTCGGACAGGAAATTTCTAAACCCACTCTGCTGTATCATGAACCGTCAAAGGTGGATCAATTTAAAAATTTCACCGAAAAAATTCCCGGCTCCGGAGTTTCATTTAAAATGATCGCCATCCCGGGAGGAAAATTCAAAATGGGGAGTCCTGAAAATGAGCCTTACCGTGAACCCGATGAGGGACCTGAAACTGAAGTAGCTGTGAGTCCGTTTTTTATGGGCGAGGTAGAGGTTACATGGGATGAATACCTGGCATTTTATGCGCAGACATCAGCCGAAGGCCGTTCAAGTGATACGGAGGGTATCCGGAGCAAAGGATCCAAAATTACCGATGTTGATGCCATTATCGGAGCCACACCACCCTATGGACAACCTGATCAGAATTGGGGAAAAGGCAAACGGCCCGCCATCTCCATTAGCTACCACGCTGCAGAAACTTATTGCCGGTGGTTATCAAAAGTAACCGGCAAAACTTACCGGCTGCCAACCGAGGCAGAATGGGAATATGCTGCAAGAGCCGGAACTTCCGGACCATACTTTTTTAATGGAGACCCGAAAAGATTCATGAAGAAAAAACTCTTCTCCTCCAAAAGAGATACCACTATGATCAACCGGTACGTTATTTACAGCCAAAACAGTATGGCCAAAACCCAGGAACCGGATGCCGTATTACCCAATCCGTTCGGTTTAAAAAACATGCTGGGAAATGTAGCGGAATTTTGTGCCGACTGGTATGCGCCTAATACTTATTCTTCTTATGGGAAAGGAGTAGTAAAAAATCCTAAAGGTCCTCAATCCGGTAAAGAGCATGTAGTACGGGGAGGAAGTTACCGGAGTGATGCAGATCAGGTAAGGTGTGCCAACCGTGATTTTACCAGAACTGATGAATGGTTAAAAACC
>Ga0190359_1000039_pt1 | contig 68475 bp, 56 predicted proteins | sample 48721823_MG_FD_161269 | JGI IMG/M metagenome (GOLD analysis project Ga0190359, IMG submission 161269) | Hydrothermal vent microbial mat bacterial communities from Southern Trench, Guaymas Basin, Mexico - 4872-18-2-3_MG | ecosystem: Environmental > Aquatic > Marine > Hydrothermal vents >...
TATGGGAAATCCGTAACCCCAGTGTACATCGGGCATCGCCATGGAGGGTCCGGCAAGGCCCGGCAGCGTTGCCACATTGGCCACCTGTTCCAGTGCCTGATCGGCCATGAGACTTTCGAGCATTCTCTCCGATGTGAAGAATACCCCGTCCTGTTTCATATCGCTCCGGTAGCTCCGCGGTATCCTGAATGTGTAATCGTCCTCCTTGCTGAAAGCTCCCTGCCACATGCTACCTTCCTATGTTGGAGGCATAATAAATCTTTCCACTGATGAGACCCGAAAACCTTTAACTAATCTCAATCGGTTATGGCTGACATGCCCACCCACAGGGAGGAGGACTACCTGGAGGCCATACTGCACATTGTCCGAAGAAAGGGTTATGCCAGGGTCGGGGACGTGGCCAAGCACCTCGACTGTTCCGCGGCAACCGTAACGGAGATGTTCGGCAGACTGTCCCGGAACGGACTTGTCAACTACGAGAAATACGGCGGTGTGACCCTGACGGACAGGGGGAAGAAGGTGGGCGAGGATGTCGACAGACGACACGGTATAATCAAGGAATTCTTCATGATGCTGGGAGTGGGAGAGGAGATCGCGGACATGGATGCCTGCGAGGTGGAGCATTCGATTCATCCCGAGACACTGCAGCGATTGAGCAGGTTCCTCCAGATAATGGAGGAGGATGACGGTCTCCGGAAACATGTCAAGGACCGGATGGACCGGTAGGAGCCTTGCGAGACATTGTGAGGTGTCGGAAATGGACCTTGAACTGGACCTGGGCGATCCCGTCGAGGATCTCGTATTCCATCTGATCTCCCATCCGGACAGGGATCCGATCGAGCACATATCGCCTGAGCCTGCCGGCGGGGGCGAGGTAACCCTGGAGATAGGCCATCCATCGAACGGCCCTCTGCTGAGGTCCATCTCGATAGAGGGGTTCGGTCCTCATGATGGTCCGAACGTTCTCGGGATCGATGACGGGATGACCGTCATCGAGGGTTCGAACGGTTCCGGGAAATCCCATATCATCTATGCCCTCAACTGGTGTCTTTTCGGGAGACCTGCGGTTCTCGACCCTTGGATGGGAGAGGAAGAGGACCCGACGGTACTTGTCAACTGGAAGAGAGGAAGGAGGAAGGGTATCTCCGTCACGGTGGAGTTCGAACTGAACGGGGAAAGGTTCAGGTTCGTCAGGACCCTGAAGGACGGAAAGGGATCCTTCACCGTGAAAACGCTTGTCCGGGGGAAATGGAGGAAGGGCCCCTCACCACCTTACATCGATCCCGGGATCACCCCTTTCTACCTCTTTCAGGGGGAGACCGCGATGTTCCTCTCGGCGGAGGACCCCTTCTCGGAGAAAGGGGTCCTTCATACACTCCTTCATACCATGGCGGGAGGGAGAGAGCTCGAAACTGTCGGTATCAGGCTGGAAGAGGCAAGGGAGAGATGCCTGGAGATGGGGCGCAAGGTTGGAAAGAAGGCCGAGAGGTTGAGGGGGAAGCTCGAGGCCCTCCGCTCCCGTCAAAGGGAGCTTCGGTCTGCCCTGGAGAGAAGCAGGGAGCGTCTCGAGGAGCTTTCGGGAGATGTGGACAGGACCAGACAGGCCTATCAGGGTGTGATAGAGAAGATGTCCTCATCGATCGGGGAGGATGAGATAAAGGTGAAGATGACCAGATCGGCGGAAAGGCTTGGCAGACTCAAGGAGCGCCTGTCTGAGGGATGGAAACGCGCCTCGATCACCATGATACGCCCCCTTGCGGTGAGGGCTCACGAGAGGGCGGTTTCCTTCAGGGAGGAGGAGTCCAGGAGGAGGATGCTGTTCGGAGCCTTCGAGGCACAGCTCTCCATAGTGAATGAGGTAATCGAGAGGGAGACATGCATCTGCGGGGCCCCCATCGGAAGGACCGGGGCCGGCAAGAAGAGACTTGTTCATCTGAAGGAGAGGCTGGAGGAGAAAAAGGATGAGACATCTCTGTGGCAGCCGGGGTCCATGTGGACGTCGGATCAGTTCCTTTCAACGGCATCCGGACTGCTTGGGATATCGGGGCCCGGCAGGGACAGGATGCTTGATCTGCTGAAGAGGTTCGAGAGGGAGAGCAGGAACCTGCTGATGGCCGAGGGGGAGCGCACCGAAGACGGCAGGGAGATGCTTGTCGGGGCGGTCAGGGCGAACGAGAGGGCGAGGGTACTGCTGCTCGAGGAGAGGGAGAGAATGTCGATGCTCCTTAAGGAACAGGAGGAGCTTGAGGAGAGGATACGATCCACCGAGAATGCCCTCTCCGCCGAGCTTGGCACATCGGTGGGGAACGCCGACCTGGCCGCAATCGCCTCCCTTCTTGCCAGATCCCTTGAGTGGGTAGAGGCGGTCAAGGCGGACAGAACCGAGGCACTGAGAAAGGAGCTGGAAGACATCTCGACGGAGATGTTCAGGAGGATCACCGGACGCGGCAGGGTTGGCGTCCGCATACACCGGGAGAACTTCAGGATAGGCGTCGAAACGGACCATGACGGTTTCTTCCACCTCTCTCCCCTGTCGAGACTCTCCGCCGGGGAACGGGAAGCCGCGGTTCTCTCCCTCATCCTGGCACTTGCGGACATCCTCGATATCACCCTTGTGCTGGATTCCCCGTTCTCGTTCATGGAAAGAGGGATGGGAGAGAGGGTGGTGGACCTTCTTCTCGAGAGGAAGAGGGGGACCGTTGTCATGGTACCCACGGGAGGATTTCCCATCGAATACGGAACCGGACCCGAAGTGTCATCCGTCAGGGGAATAAGACGGCTCGAGCTCGTACCCGGAAAGCGGGGATCGCTTCTCAGGGAGGTGATCGATTGAGACCTTCGACAGCTCCTCCCGAGCTGGCAGGATTGATATGCGAGGGGGGCTTCCCGGACGAGAGGTCCCTTCTGTCGTTCGCCATGTCCCTGGGTGTTTTTCACGGAAAGCGGAAGGAACCCGAGGGTTCAACGAACCTGATCGACGTCCAGGAGCTCGAGAGCTATCCGTTGTGTGTGCTCGTGATAACCGACGGCGGGAGATCCGATATGGAGCCGTCGAGGGTGAGAGAGGTTCTCGCGGAGCATCTGCATGCCGGGCTCTCGATGATGAAGGTGGAGGTCGACCGGTCGAGGGGAACCAGGGCCCTGAGGAGAATAGCTTCCCTGCTGCCGAAATGAGGGTTCTTCACCAAAATATTATAGGCTACATGGATAAATAGAGCTAGGACATTCGGGTCATCGGAGTGATACCCTTACCGGGGTCGCAGTCACTCACCGGTCCGATATCAGGTGAGCCCCATGACAGGAACATCGAAAAGGACAGCGGCTCTATTTCTTGCCCTGGCCCTGATACTGCCCTTGACAGCCTTCACGCCAACAGCGGCCGACATTCCCGGATCCGGGGTCGTTCCATGGTTCTCGAACGTACCCGGATGGGAACTGCCCGACCTGTGGACCAGATGGGGTGTGATGCCCATGGGAGATCTCTACGGGTCCATCCCTTACCATGACGTCGATTCAGGCACTGAGATATGGATGGTCCAGTTCGAGGGGCCCATCATGAAGGAATGGAGGGATGCCCTGGCGGGGGAGGGCGTGTCGATCCTGGAATACCTACCCGATTACACCTACGTTGTGGCCCTCAATGACAGACATCCGGAGGATCTTCTCCTGGTGGATCACGTGGTTGCGGTGGGTCCCTTCCCTGCGGTCATGAAGATGGACCCCGACATCTATTCGGACCTTGAGGATGGATCCGACATAGAGAGCATGTTGGGGGAGGACCGACTGCTTGTGGACCTGTTTCATCCCATCGACGGGATCGAGGATCTTCTCGGGAAGATATCCCCCGGCGTGGAGAAGGGCTCCGGCACGAGATATCTCATAGGTCCCACCATATCGGGAAGGGAAGATCTGCTTTCCATAGACGGCATCAAGCACATAGAGCCCTATTATCACATGGAGCTTCACAACGATATCGCAAGGAACATCACATCGGTCACATATATCAACAACACCCTCGGTCTGGATGGGACGGGTCAGATCGTCGCCATTTCGGACACGGGGCTCGACACCGGTGTCGACGATCACAATGTCACGGGCGACATTCATCTCGACTTCGACAACAGGGCCACGATAGTCAACTGGGCAGGTACATCTCCCGACGACGGGCACAGCCACGGCACGCATACGACCGGGTCCATTGCCGGAAGCGGTGCCAGGTCCAACGGGAAGATCAAGGGAATGGCCCCCAACGCATCCATCTTCTTCCAGGCCATAATGGGCGATTCCGGAGGCCTTGTCATTCCTGCAAACACATCACTGCTGTTCCAGCAGGCCTACGAGAACGGCTCCAGGATACATTCCAACTCATGGGGGGCCAGCTATGCGGGCGCCTACACCTCCAGGTCCCAGGATGTTGACGGGTTCCTATTCAATTACCCTGATATGATCATCCTGTACAGCGCGGGGAACAGCGGTGTCGACTGGTCCCCCGAGGACGGCAGGATCGACCGGGACAATATCGGAGCTCCCGCTTCGGCCAAGAACTGCATAACGGTCGGAGCTTCCGAGAACAACAGGTCCAGCGGAGGTTATCAGTTCAACTGGGGACTGTGGAATGGGTGGAGATATACCTCCAGCGGATGGTCCTACGAATCCAGGTATCCCCTGGACCCCGTTTACAGCGATTACATATCCGATAACGAGGACGGACTTGCCGCCTTCTCCTCGAGGGGGCCCACCGATGACGGCAGGATAAAACCGGATGTGGTGGCCCCCGGCACGAACATTCTTTCCTGCAGGTCCTCCGTATCGGGTGCAGGCACCGGCTGGGGGGTGTATGATAGTTATTATGTTTACATGGGGGGAACCTCCATGTCAACCCCCATAACCGCGGGTGCCGCCGTTCTCGTGAGGCAGTTCTACAACCAGACACTGGGTCTGGATTCCCCTTCCGGTGCACTGCTCAAGGCGACCCTGATCAACGGCGCGGTGGATATGACCCCGGGCCAGTACGGTTATCTGAACAGCACCGTTCAGGAGGTGCAGGGGAGGCCGGACATGTCCCAGGGCTGGGGAAGAATAAACCTGTCCGAATCCCTCTCGCCTCCCGGCGGGAACCTGGCATTCATCGATGACAAGGAAGGCATATGGACGGGTGCGAGTGTTGTATCCCATCTTTCCGTGACGAACTCGTCCCGGGATCTGAGGGTGACACTGGCATACAGCGATTCCCCCGGAGCCACCTACGCCGCAAAGGAGCTGGTGAACGATCTCGATCTGACCCTGGTGGCCCCGAATGGCACCGAGTACAACGGTAATGATTGGACAACACCCTTCAATGATACCCACGATAGAACGAACCCGGTCGAGGGGGTTCTGATACACTCACCTGCGACCGGTCTTTGGAAGGTCGTGATAAGCGGATACAACGTTCCCATGGGACCCCAGCACTTTGCCGTGGTGGCCTCCGGCGCCATCTCCAACTTCTCGGGAGTTGTTCTGCTTGACAGGGAGTTCTATTCCACTGACGGTGATCGGATCGACATACGCGTGATGGACCAGGACCTCATCGGTCAGGGGACGGTATCCGTCCGAGTAACCTCCGATACCGACGCAGCGGGCATCCAGGCCACCCTCAACGAGACGGGAATTTCCGGACTTTTCGAGGGAACCGTGTGGACCAGGAACTCCTCGACAGGGAACTCCTCATCCATTCAGGTGTCCGATGAGGATAATATCACAGTCACATACCGGGATACGGATCCGGACGGGAACTTCTCCTCCACCGCAGTCGCAAAGGACCCTGTGAGGGTCGACCTGTGGTTCAGACCCGAATACCTTCTAATCCATTCCGAGGGCGAGCGGTTCCATCTTGAAGGGATCATCGACGAGAACGTTTCCGCATGGTGGACCTTCCGGGGCATCGACATGGGATGGAGAAGGTTCCATGATGACGGCAATTCCACGTTCGGGGATTCCAATCCCTACGATCTGAACGTGAGCGATGTCTGGTATGTTCCGGGGAACATCTCCGGAAACCACACGCTGCTCACTCGTGTGAACGACCCCGTGTTCGGGAACAGGACCTACGAGAACTTCGCCGTATCGTTCAATACCTCCCTCCCGAGATTCCCCAAGGATGTAAGGGTCGATCCCCTCCCGGAGGGGAACTCGGTGAAGGTCATGTGGTCACTGTCCAACGAAACGGACCTCTCCCATTACAGGATCTACGTGAACAATTCCGGGACAGGGATCATTGCCCCTCCCGGATGGATGCTGTTATCCTCCACATCCTCCGTCACCGACAATCTCAACATCACCGGTCTCGCCGACGGGGTCGAGTACTCCTTCAGGGTTTCCGTGCTAGATGTGAACGGGAACGAATCCTCCCTGTCGGTCCCGTACAACGCAACTCCCGAGGACATAACACCTCCTGACATCATACTCATCACGACCCCGAGGACCATTGTCGGAACGGTGGAGTTCCGGTTCACGGGAAGCCCGGATCTATCGTTCATCGAGATGGAGTTCTACAATGATTCCAATTCCAACGGATTGATGGACGATGGAGACTGGGAACCGATAGGTTCCGGTCCGGCACCGTCGCTCTCCTGGGACACAACCCGCGGAGGGGGAGGGCCCGGGGATGTGGATTCCATGTGGATAAGGTACAGGGGTCAGGACGAGGTCCCGAATACTTCTCCCTGGTCCGTCGTGACCGGGTTCCGCATCGATAATACGGGTCCCTCATCGGTGGAGATACTGAACCCGCCTCCGGTGGTCACCAAGGTGCCCTCCCATTTTCTTTCCGGCCACTCGGAACCGGAAGGATGGGTGGAGATACGGATAAACGATGTACTTGCCGAGAATGTCTCGTGCAACGGATTGGGGGGTTTCACATTCTACATGAACCTGACGGAGGGGAGGAACACAGTCCTGCTCAGTGCATACGATCGTTACGGTGCGGGCCCGACGAACAGGAGCTACAATTTCACGCTGGATACCATGGTACCCGAGGCTTCGCTCGATATAGAGGACCCCCACCATATCATCAGGGATATAAGCATGGATGTATATTGGTTCAATTCCACCTCGAGGGACCTCGGGATCGACCCGGAATACACTTTCATAGAGAACATGACCTGGAGGATGGTGGATCCCATCGGAAGGGTGGTCCTATTCTACGGTATGGAAGACCTCCCGTACAGATTCATGGATCTGGGGAACTACACGCTCATGCTCACGGTCCGGGATCCCGCCAGGAACATCAACTCCACAACGGTGAACATCTCGGTGGTGGATATCACCGCCCCCGTCGTTGGAATAGAAGGGAGCCTGGTCGTTGATGAGAGATCAACGGCGACCTTCGATCCGAACGTGACCGACAACGACGAATTCTGGCTTCACCGGACCGAGAATCCCGTTCTGTGGGAGTTTCGGGGTGAGGGTTTCGAGATGAACATCACCGAGATCACGGCGAGGGTGAGCTTCCCGAGACCCGGCATGTACACGGTCAGATTGACCGTGGTTGACGGGGGCGGGAACACCGCCAACGTTTCCGCGAACATAACGGTGAGGGACGTCACACCCCCGGAGGGCCATATAGACGCCCCCGATGAGGTGATATTGGGCATTCCGGCCCTGTTCACGGCGAACATGACCGACAATGATCCCCGCTTCCCCGACGGGGCTCTGTTCATGTGGAACCTGTCATATATGGACGGACCTCCCGAGACCTGGTGGTCCGTGTTCCCGAACGGAAGCTCTCTGCTCTACAACTTCACCCAGCCAGGCTATTACATGCTGACCCTTACATGCCTGGATGCATCGGGAAACGAGAGGAATATGCAGATGCCGTTCACGGCGGTGGGGGACCTGACCCCCCCGCGGATCGACAGCATCTTCCCGGCTCCCAACGCCAGCTTCCAGTTCCCGGAGGATCTGAGGTTCACCGTGACCTTCAACGAGCCCGTCAACGTTTCGACGATCACTTTTGATACGATCAAGCTTCTGAACGGGAGCGGGGGGTTGGTGGGGATATCCATCGTTCCGAAAGGGGATTCGGAAGTGCAGGTGGTACCGGTCGATCTCGACTTCGGAATGACATACAGCCTCGTGATCGGGAGCGATATAGAGGACCTGTGGGGCAATTCACTGGTCAGGGGAATGACCGCGAACTACACGATCAGGACCCTGTTCGCCCTGGACTTCCCGGATGGTGTGTATCCGAGCGGTATGGATGACAATTTCACGGGGAACGATGAGGACATCTACAACATCACTCTCAGGTTCACGAATCCTGTCCAGGTATCATCGGTCATCAACGGGATCACCGTAAGGTCCGTCAAGATGGAGGATGTCAACGGATTTCAGCGGGAGGTGAGGGCCGAGGTCTCGTTCTTCGTTGTCAATCCGGGGGAAGATGAGTACACCGTTATCGTCTCCATTCCGCTGGATATGGGGACCAGGTACAACATCACCCTTGATACGAACGTGAGGGATGTATTCGATTATCAGCTTGACAGGATCTACCAGTGGGATGTGATGACATACATGCCTCAGGCCGAACCGACGGTTCAGGAGGATGACGATGGAGGGGAAGAGGTGCCCGATTGGCTCCTGCAGCCTTTCTTCTGGATTATCGTTCTCGTAATCATATTCCTCTTGCTTCTTCTGTTCGGACTCATGGCGCGCTCCAGGAGGAAGAGGCATCTGGACAGGATCTGGGAAGCGGATACCGAAAGGGCTCCCGGAAAGAGGATGCCCGAACCGGAGACCCCTCTGGAAGGGGGTGAAGAGGAACTCTATTCCGGGGAGACGTCGCCCCCCTCCATCGGGGAGGCCCCTCCTCCCCCGGCATCCCCTCCTCCCTCTTACGAGGATCTCTACGGGAATCTTTACGGGGAGCTTTCTGTCGATGAAGAAGGTCCCCGGGAGAGCGGGACCGCCAGGGTGGAGGAAGGGATAGAATGGGACGAGGACAAGGAGAAGGAACAACGGGATGCGGAGGGGATAGAGGAAGAGGAGGAGGAAGAGGAATGGGACGATGAGGAGGGGTGGGAGGAAGATGAGGGTGAGGATGAAGTTGATTGGGACGTTTGATCGGTTCGCTCGTATTACATCCTTCCACAAATATGGGGATGTTCGATTAATATCATTCACAACTCACCGGGGAAGTATTATTAAGGTAAAGGGTTTTAGAATTCTCGGGAGTGCAGTTTCTCTCTCTTCCAAGGGGACACCAGATGACGATGGGGCTCAAGATACACAGGATGCTCAGGGAGGATGAGAAGACTCCGGAGGAGCTCGAAGAGGAAGCCCGGAGAAGGAAGGAGATGTCGGACAGCATTCTGGAGATAATCTACAACAAGATAATAAGCGGAAGAAAGGGACACTCGAAGGCGGAAATATTGAAGCGGGAGGATGAAGATGATGAAGAGGGTTGGGATGATTGACCCCTTCTCCCTTTAAATATTAAGAATGCTTTCCCCCCAATCGAACGGTTAGAAGCTTCGGGGTGACTGGCCCGGTGCCCCTTGGCCAATGTTCTACTGTAGAGGTGCTTGCATGCTAAGGATGTGCAAAGAACACGGTTTCTTCAGAGGTAATGAATGCCCCATATGCGGAGAGGAGGGAAAGTTCCTCATGAGCTCCTACGAGCTCGAATCCCTCGGAAGGATAATGGCCGGCATATTGAGACATTTCCCCGAAAGATTCAATCTGGAAATGGACGAGGAAGGTTTCGTGGATATGTACAAGCTGGTCTCGGCCATAAAGAGGAAGCGCGGGGACCGGATGAGATGGCTCAGACCCACTCATATCATAGGTCTCGTGGAAACGGATCCCAAGGGGAGATATCAGGTGGAGAACAATCATGTCAGAGCCACCTACGGCCATTCCCTGCAGCTTTCCATGAGCCTCCCCACCGACAACATCCCCGAAAGGCTCTATTTTCCCACCACACCGGAGAACAAGGAAAACATTCTGGAGAATGGCCTGACTCCGGGTGACAGATCCATGGTGCATCTCTCCAAGACATGGGGTGATGCATACGAGGCGGGAAGCCACAGGGAGGAGGAGACTGAACCGATCATCCTGCGAATAGATGCCGAATCGGCGCAGGATAACGGAATAATAATACAGAGAGCCGGGAAGACGGTGTTCACGGTGGAGGAGATACCTCCGGAGTTCATTTCCCTTGCGGATGAGGAGGATATCCAGCTTTCCAAGAAGGAAATGGAGGAGAGAAGGAAGGATCTGTATTATCAGGGACCTCCCCTGGAGGAGGAGGCGGAAGAGGAGGAAGAGGAGGAAGTGCTGGAGGAGATAGACCATATCCCGGACGAGGAAGAGGATATTGACGATGATAAGATCGACGACGAGCCGTCGGATGAGGACCTTGAAGGGGATGACGATGAGATGACGGATGCGGAGCTCGATGTGGAAGATGACGAGATGACAGATGAGGACCTCAACGAGGGAGAAGAGGAAACGGATGAGGACTGAGCTTCTTCTTCACCATGCATCGCCCGTATTCGTAAACGGTTAAATATGACCTGTCGATTAGGCCTATCCCCGGGCATGTTCCCGGAAACCAATCAGATGCAGAGGTAGCTCAGCCCGGTAAGGCGCGAGACTGGAAAGGACAGCGCTGTCATCCGGACATCTCGTGGGAGCAATCCCTCGGGGGTTCAAATCCCTCCCTCTGCGCCTTTTATTATCCTTTCAAACAATGTATACAATTGTCTATTGAAAGGATTGGTCCGGAGGGATTTGAACCCCGCAGGGTCCTGAGACCACGGGACGTATACGATGCAGGAGTGGTCTCAGGGTGAGCAAAATCTATTGATTTTGCGGAAGTTCAAATCCCTCCCTCTGCGCCATTTTCTTCTCGTCAATTATTAAAGTATCAGAAAATGGCGTTCAATACCGATATCATACGATGAAAAATGATCGAATAAGCTGTTTGCCGTTTTTCATCTCACCTTTTTCTCTGAATAAGCGTCAATAGAAATACGAGAAAAAGGTCCCTCCCTCTGCGCCATTTTCTTCTCGTCAATTATTAAAGTATCAGAAAATGGCGCTCAATACCGATATCATACGATGAAAAATGATCGAATAAGCTGTTTGCCGTTTTTCATCTCACCTTTTTCTCTGAATAAGCGTCAATAGAAATACGAGAAAAAGGTCCCTCCCTCTGCGCCTTTTTTTATCCTTTCAAACAGTGTATACAATTGTCTATTGAAAGGATTGGTCCGGAGGGATTTGAACCCCGCAGGGTCCTGAGACCACGGGACGTATACGATGCAGGAGTGGTCTCGGGGTCAGCACAGGCTTCCTTTCACTCCACATATCGTAAATTATTTATCAAGAGTATGAGTACTTGGACGATATCACCTGGATGGAGAATCATGGCCGCTTCAACCGATATCCAAAGGATGGAACATATCGAGAGGTTCCTTGACAACATCGACAAGGTCGGCAACCCCTCCGAACTCCGGGAACCGATGAGATCCCTCTGGCTCAGGATACACGGTGAGATGCCCACGATGATGTCAGAGGAGAGGAGGAGCGAGGTCCTCTCTCGTGGTTTCTCGAAGGGAACATTCGGTGACGTGGATATCTCCGAGGCGGATCGGGGTGGATTGAAAGGATCCATCGAGGTAATCTCTCCCTCGGAGCTCGGCCCCACCGTGGAGATGGAGGTCGAGGAAAGGAAGGTCACGTTCAGGAAGGCCGATGAGGAGACCCTGAAGAACATCCAGGCAAGGGAGAAGGCCGCGAATCTGATGATCGAGCTCCAGAACCAGGTCAAACCCCTGAGCGGACTCGGAGGCGAGGTTGCAAAGGTCTGGGAAGGGATAACCGATATAGCCAGGGATTACAGGGAAGGGAGCTTCGAGAAAGCAGCGGACATGGGAATGATACTGAAGAAGAAGCTGGAGGCGGACGAATTCAAGAAATCCGTCATCGTCCAGATACAGAAGAAGCTCTCCGAGTACGAGGAGCTTGGTGGAGATGTGTCCGATGCAAAGGCAAGATTCAAGGATCTGGCCCAATCGCTCAAGAGCGGTGACAGGGATTTCATCTCCCTTGCGGGGGAAGTGAACGCACTGGCGGAGGAGGCCATCAAGGATATTGTGACCGAGGAGGTGGTTGCAGAGGTGAAGGAGGCCCCATCCCCGAAGGTTTCCCCGAAGAGGACCCTGAGGAAGAAGGAGGTCCCCGGTCTCCCCGAGGGAGAGGAAGAGGAAGGGCCCGGAGACGAGATGGTCCTTGATGAAGAGGGGGAAGAACCGGGATCGGAGAAACCCGATCTGACGGAGGAAAAGGAGGAAGGGAAACCCCCATCCGCCCCTCCCGCAAAGGCTGAGGAAGCTCCGTCGGATGAGGAGGAAAAGCCGGTCATAAAGATTGTTACCGTGAAGAAGCTGGTCCCTGTCAAGAAGGCCATGAAGGAGAAGAGAGAATACAGGGAGCAGGTGAAGAAGGACGAGGAAGCTTCCCTCGAGGCTGCCGCTCAGGATGTTTCCCCCTCAACGGAGGAGTCCGTCCCATCCACCGGTGTCGAAACCGGGAAGGAGGATGAGATCGAGGAAAAACCGGTGCGGGAAACGGAACCGGAGGCAGAGGCAAAACAGCCCTCTCCGGAGAAGACCGGAGAGACTCCGGCGGGGAAGGAATCTTCCGAGGGGAAGAAGAAGGATGTACCTTCCGTCGAGGAGGTAAAGAAGGCCTACGAGAAATACCAGTTCGTTTACAATGCCAGTCTCAAGCTTCATGAGAAGGGACGCGACGTATCCCAGCTTTTCGACCTGATGAACTTTGCGGAACAGGCAAGAAAGAAGGGCGATATGAAGATGTATGTGGGGGTGTGCAGCCAGATGGAGTCAATGCTCATATCCCTTCAATCCAAATGAGCAGAGTAGTGTTCTTCCCCTCCCTTTTTCGGGAACCTGTGGAAATCACAATGGTTCATGAAAAGGCAATCCTTATATAATGTCAGTGGGGTTTTTTTCCCAAGACCTACCGGGTCTGAAGTAGATCGGGTGCATGGGGCGGTTTTCCGGCGGGAACTGCAGGACCGAAATATCCGGTCCAGTGGTTTTCCCATTAGGGAAACTTTATCTATTGCATCCGTGATACACCAGCCCCACGTGGTACACTTAGGTATAACGAGTGTAGGTATTCGATGGAGGGAAACCATGCGCAAAGGTGTTTTAGCCCTTGTATTGTTCGGGATACTCATTGCAGTGAGCGCTTTCGCTTTCTTCAAGACCCCGCAGGCAGATGCAGCTCGGCTGGATGACGAACCAACAAGGACGGACCCGTTCAACCTGCTTACAGATTACACAGATGTCCAGCATGACCACTGGAACATCGATGAGTACGAACACCCATGGAACCAGCAGTGGCACAACTGGTCCAATTACCTCCGTTATGAGAAGTATCAGCAGACCGAGTTCTGGTTCCGCTGCAAGAACATGTCGGAGGATTATCAGTGGCTGGATGACGTCAACGCCACCACCAACGGTGACGAGGTGGGTCTGATGAAGGAGGACCTCAACCTCACCCAGACCTATGACGATCCCATGAATTTCTCGTATCCGAGGTCCGACAAGCAGCTGACGGCCAAATACAACGAGAACATGAACGATATGGGGGTGATCAATCTTACGATAAATCCCCTGGGTCTGCTTCCCAACCCCTTCTCCTGGACAAATCCCCTCATGGGTGCGGGAAAGGAGATCAATGTGGAGGTGTGGGTGGATACCAACGGGGATTACGACTTCGAGAACCCGGATCCCTCGGCGAGCATTGAAGGCATGATGCGTTTCGATTTCAACTGGTGGGATACACCATATGATCCCGCCGATCCGGGGGGTACCATCGAGCCTTACACCACGAAGGCTCTCGAGATGAACAGTCCGACCCACAGACAGATGGAGGAGTATGCCGACGGACTGGGGTACTGGCTCGATCTGGATGATGACGGCCATCCCAACGTTCCGGGCGATGTGAACGGCGGCAGGATATGGGTTCTCATCTGGAGGACCGATAATGAGCCGGACGATCTGGACAACAGGACCATGGACCTTCTTATCTACTGCGGATACAACGAAAAGCTCAGCTGGATATCGCTTCCCTACCTCCACCCCAAGCAGCTTCCGGTGGCAGACACCGGGGAGGACAGGGGTTTCCCCGCCAACAGGGAGGATTGGGAGGAGGATCCCGATTACGTGGACCCCATCTTCGATGAGGAGCATCCCCAGATAAAGGAAGGGGAGTATGTCACCTTCGATGCCACGCATTCCTACGATCCGCAGGACGATATCGGAGCGGATGGTATCGGCTACGGAGCTCCCGATTGGCCAGGTCCGGATATCGGGGAGGGGAACGGGAACATAGATGACGGCTTCCCCGAGGGAGAGCCCGATTACGGTGAAGCGGATACGCTGAAGTACAAGTGGGAGGCGAAGGTAAGCGTTCCCGGGAACCCGGTGGAACAGACCATAAGGATGACCGGGGGATGGCAGTCGAGTCCCATTCTTGATTGGAAGGTCAAGCTTCCTTCCATGGGGACGGAGCTTCCCGCGAGCAAACAGTATCTCATACTCAATATCACCCTCACAGTGGTGGACAGGGATAAGAACCAGGGGACGCACACCATACAGATGCTTGCGTACAAGTCCCAGCATGCTCCCCAGGTCTCTCTTACCGTCACTCCCCAGTTACCGAAGGAATATGCGGATCTCTTCGAGGCATGGGTCCTTCCGGAACAGCAGGTCCTGTTCAATGGATACGCCTTCGATCCCGATCCCAACTCGGAACTATTCTTCTACTGGGATATGTACGGCCCGTGGGGAGTGTATTATCATAGGGAGAGCACCAATATCCTGGATTACACATTCTCCGAGGACGAGATAGGTGACTGGAACATAACACTCACAGTTTACGATGGCGAGATAGGTGAGATAAACACGCTTTCCGGGAACCGGACCATAACTGTCCACGTGGTGGACAATTCAGACCCGGTCCCCGTGATAAGGGCCAGCCACAACAAGGCGATGGACAATTACTTCATGAACATGATCAACTCCTCGAAGAACAGGGTCGTCTACTTCAACGGGTCATTCTCCTACGATCCGGATATACTGGTGACCGGCATTCCGGATGTGGACGATCATTATGCGGGAATGCCCGGGTTCGACGAGGACGGTGACGGTGTTCCCGATGTGGAACTGAAATACCAGTGGGACTGGGGCGACGGCGAAAGGACCGAGGGTTTCTCCTCCAATCCGCAGTCCGAGCATAAATGGCGGGACAGGGGAGCGGTGAAGACCGGGAAAAAGTTCTGGCCGGTCACTCTCAAGGTCTGGGACGGCCGGTCCACCATTGAATCCGATCCCCCCTTCATGGTCTACATAAATCTACCTCCAACGGCCGAGGCAGGTCCGAATCAGCCGGCGCCGGGTGAGGAGATAGAGGTCGGCATGCCCGTGTCATTCAACGGCGCGGGGTCCTACGATCCGAACGATGACCCCAACTACGACAACAAGAGGGACTCGGAATATACGGACAACCTCATGTATACCTGGGACTTCGGAGACGGTTCGAAGGAGGTCATGGGAAGGAATGTCGAGCATGTATACAGCAAGGCGGGAACGTTCACCGTCATGCTGACGGTATCCGATGGCGAATACACCGATTCGGACACCCTCAAGGTGAAGATAGTACCGGCAAACCTTGGGCCGGTGGGGGTTGTTGAGATAACCTCCGAGTCATGGATCAACATCGACAACAGGGAGGTCTACACCAACGTGAAAATGACCTTCGACGCCTCCCAGTCCTACGATCCCGACGGCGATGCATACCTTGACGACAAGCTGGAGACGAGCCCGCTGGATGATCTCTACGGCCTGACGTGGAACCTTGGGGACGGGACCATATCCAAGCAGGCAAAGCTCGACCATACCTACGAGGACGACGGGGTCTACGTTGTCAACATCACCATGTCCGACAGCAAGGGCCTCAACTGGACGGAATCATACACCATCACGGTGATCAACAGAGCTCCGCTGGCTCTATCCAAGGAGGATCAGCTCTCGTACAGCATGAGCGACCAGCCGGTGATGCTCTCCGGTGACGGCTCGTATGACGAGGACGGAGAGGTCATTGGATACTACTGGGACTTCGGTGACGGGACCCATTCCGACATCACGCAGGGAATAGACGGGTACATGCCTTCCAAGGTCATAGCCCATACTTACGAGAGAACCGGTCTTTACACCGCAAAATTGTGGGTCATGGACAATGACGGGACGATTTCCGAACAGCCCTTCGAGATCACCGTGCAGATACAGAAGGATACGACAGTAGACAATAAGACACCGATCGGTACGGGATTGATGATCGGCGGGGTGGCTGTCTTCGCAGCCCTTCTTGCCCTGATCTCCACCTTCTTCATGACCATGAGGAAGAGGCTGTAGACGGGCTGCAGGGGTTGACAGGGGCCGGATCATGAAGGCGCGGTGCCTTGCAACGGGTTTCGGTCCCTTCGACCGATTCGGGGAGAACCCTTCATCGATGGTTGCCTCGGTATTGTCGGACGAGTTCGAGGATGTTGTATCTGTTGAGCTTCCCGTGATCTATGGAAAGGCCCGGGAGGAGCTTCTTTCCAATCTCGAGAGGATCCGGCCGGAGACCGTCATCTCTTTCGGGCTCAACGGAAGGATAGGTCATATCGCACTCGAGGAGATTGCCGTCAACATCCGTTCATCGGAGAAACCCGATAATTCCGGAAAGGTGATGACCAACGAACCCATCTCCCCCGATGGTGAGCTGGCCTACAGGACCACGCTGCCCGTTGAGAGAATACTGGACGCATTGAGAGAGAGGGGAATACCGGCAGGAAGGTCCTATTCCGCGGGCGTCTACATCTGCAACGAGGTGTTCTACACCTTGATGGAATGGTGCGCAGCCTCCGGCTCCAGGGGAGGATTCGTCCATGTGCCGATGGTATCGGAGATGATAGCTGCTGACCCTGCTTCATGCTCGATGCCCCACATGTCATCCGGCATGCTCATCGATGCGGGCAGAACGATCGTATCGATCGTTATGGGGGAGCGGGCTCTCAGATGATGTTCGATGTGACATCGCTCTGCTGTCTTCCGCAGTAGTAGCATCTGTAAAGAGGCGGGTCGTCCGATATCCTGATGAGCCTCGGAAGAACGGGCTCCCTCTGGTTCGTGATGCAGTTGAGATTCTCGCATCTGGCTATGCCCTCGACCTGGTCTGGGAGCTCCACCTTGAACTTCTTTGCCACCTTGAAATCCCTTATGATGGATATGGTGGCGTTCGGCGTCAGTATTGCCAGCTTGTTCACATCCCGGGGCCTCAGCTCCATGTCCTCCACCTTCACGAGGTCCTTCTTTCCGAGCTTGTCGGATTTGGTGAACATAGCTATGGCAACCTCCTTTCCCGACTCGTTGGAGATGTCCAGTATCTTCAGCACCTTGAGTGCCATCCCCGGTTTGATGTGATCTATGACGGTGCCATTTCTTATGGGTGTGATCTTGAGCTCCTTCATCATTCACCCTCCAGCACGAGTTTGAGAAGGGCCATTCTAACGGGAACGCCGTTGAAGGCCTGTTCGAAGTACCTTGCATGGGATGTGAAATCGACGGATGGATCTATCTCATCCACCCTGGGGAGCGGATGCATGATTATCATTTCCCTTTTCGCATTTTCAAGGATGCCCTGTTCTATCCTGAACGAGTGAGCCACCTTCAGGTATTCCTCCTCCTCCGCGAACCTCTCCTTCTGTATCCGGGTCATGTATATCACATCGGATCCGGGAACCTCGGCCTTCAGGTCGTTGGTCATGTTGACCTCCACGCCCAGCTCCTTCACATCGTTGACGATATGGTCCGGCATGCGTATTATATCGGGAGAAACGAAGCTCATGGAGGCTCCCATCCTTGCAAGTGCAAGTGACAGGGAGTGAGTGGTCCTGCCGTACCTGAGATCTCCGACCAGGGTAACATGCAGTCCGTCTATCCTTCCGAACTTCTCTCTCATCGTGAAGAGGTCCAGCAGGGTCTGTGTGGGGTGCTGTCCCGCGCCATCCCCGCCGTTTATGACCGGGTTCTCCGAGAATGTTGCAGACATTCTTGCGGCTCCCTCCCTCGGGTGTCTCATTACGATGATGTCGGAGTAGCCGTCGGCCATCCTTATGGTGTCCGCAAGGGTCTCCCCCTTGATGAGGGAGGAGCCCTCCTGACCGGCGATTGTTATAACGCCCCCGCCAAGCCTCTGCATGGCGGTCTCGAAGCTGAGTCTGGTCCTTGTGGACGGTTCGAAGAACAGGGAGGCCAGGATCTTTCCCTCAAGGGCATTGGACCCCTTCCTCCCTTTCGCGATGTCCACCATCCGTCTGGCCGAATCGAGTATGGTTTCGATCTCCTGGAGAGAGAGATCATCTATGTTGACTATGTCCTTCCCCTTCAGAGTCACTTGAACCCACCGGTAAGGGTGATGCCGTAATGACCATTTAAAATCTGTTCTAACAAATCTTGGATATTTTGCTGAAGTAAATGTGAATAGGGGATTGTTGATGTTCTCATTCCTCCGACATGTTTAAGCCCGGATAACCGATTGGGGGTTCATGGGGAGATCAGACGGTGTGAAGGTAAGGGGGCTGCCGAAATACAGGCGCATAATGCCTCATTTCATGAGGACGAAGCAGGAATCGATCATATACTACGAGAGTCTGATCCGGGCGGAAAAGATCATGGATTTCTGCGAGAGAATGACGGAGGAATACAAGACAAACGTCACTCCGTTCCATCTCATCCTTCATGCGCTGTTGAAGACACATGTTGCCTATCCCAGGGTGAACCGTTTCGTGAAGGCCGGGGTCATATGGCAGCGGAAGGGCATATACTTCTCGTTCTCCATCAAGAAACAGATGAAGACCACCTCTCCCATCTCCGTGGTAAAGAGGAGGTTCGAACCATCATTCACCCTGAAGGATACCGTGAAGACCGCAAGGAAGGAGATAAAGGAAGGCCGGGACATGAAGAAGAAGGATCAGGCGGAGAAGGAAGCCTCGAACTATCTCTGGATACCCGCCCCCATCATCCGCATGCTCTATCCCGCATACAAGTTTCTGGATGAATGGGGTCTTCTTCCGGCCTCCATCATCGAGAAGGACCCGCTGTATGCATCCGCTTTTATCGCCAACATCGGTGCGTTCAACGCGGATACGGCGTATCATCATCTCTACGAGCTGGGGACGATCCCGGTGTTCCTTATTGTTGGGAGAATAAAGGAGATGCCCGTGGTGGAGAACGGCAGGGTCGTCCCTGCTCTCATTCTTCCCATAAAGATGACCTACGATGAGAGGATAGAGGACGGTTTCTACTACAACAGGGCCCTGAGCTACTTCAAGGACCAGCTGGAGAACCCCGAGAAACTCCTTGAACCTGCGGAGCTGAAGGAGAAATGAGCGGCGAATTCCCGATGAGGATGCAGAGATATCTGGCAAGGTCGGGGTTGGGCTCCAGGCGAAAATGTGAGGAACTCATAGATGATGGAAGGGTAACCCTCAACGGGAAAGTTGTGAGCGAGAAAGGGGTCCTTGTGAATCAGGGCGATATCGTGATGGCGGACGGCAGGAAGGTGTCCCCCATCCCCTTCAGGTATTTCATCCTCAACAAACCCGAAGGTATCATTTCCGTGAACGATGACAGCAGGGGGCGAACATGGGTCGTGGATCTCATACCAGATGGGAGGAAGCTCGGGCTGTTCCCCGCCGGGAGGCTGGACCTGGACACCACCGGATTGATGCTCATCACGAACGACGGCAGGCTCGCCAACCGGATAATGCATCCGAGATATGGCATCAGAAAGGAATACAGGGCACTTGTGAAGGGAACATGGACACCGGACACGCTCAGGAGCAGGCTGAAGGGGAAAGTGGTGCTTGAGAACGGTGAGGTTGTTGACGGCATCGAGGTGGTATCGGCATTCCCGGAATCAGGCGACACAAGGACCGTCATCACAATACACGAGGGAAGGAAGCACGTTGTGAAGAGATTGTTCACGGCCATCGGTACAAGGGTTCTCGAGCTGGAGAGGACCGCGATAGGCAGCTTGAGAGCTCCGGATCTGGAGAAGGGACAGTGGAAGGAGATGGACCGGACCGGGATCGAGAGGGCGCTGCTGTCATGAATCCGATTCCCGATGGTGTGCTAGTACCTTTGATCCCCTTTCGGTCAACGTATAGAGCTTCGAATAATGGTTCAGTTCCACCCATTCCAGGAATACCATCTCGTTCAGTATCGTCGAAGCCTCAAGGGCCACCAGCCCGAGGTTGGCTGTGAGGGACCCTGTCGAGGAGGGATGTCTCGAAAGGTAGCGGAGGACCTTCAGATATCTCTCCTCCGGGGGAAGGGTTCTTCTGTTCACGTAATGGTCCAGGAACATTGCCAGCCACTTGCAGCCCGTGGTCGATGAAGCGATCACAATTTCCCTGTCCAGATGCAGATGCAGTATACTCCTGTCTGCTTCCACGCGGATCTCCTTTCCCTTCAGCGAGGAGGGTGTTATCAGGGAGGAATCCTTTCCATTCACCCTGATCATGATGCCTTCGGGATCGGAATGAAAGGTGACCGGAATCCATTCACCTCCCTCCATGAGTTGATATCCTCCATGAAATGAACACAGAAGTTGATAGAGCTGCTCGGTCAATCGTGTTCTGACGGGAGGGGTAACACCTATCACGGTAAGATAAGCGTCCAGTCCCGACAGATGCACCAGGGGGATTATCCTGGATTCAGAATCCTCGCTCAGCGGGAATGTCCCCTCATCCTCTATCGAGAGTATGGAGGATAAAGGGATGATCTGCATGAAAGGGCCCGAGGCAAGGATGAGTCGATTCGAAAAGGTCATTAGGAGGCCCGAGTCCCAAGATCTTTGGGGGAAGATCTGACCGTTCTTTCCGGCCTTGTACCTGAACCTCACTATCACCTTACGGAAAAGGTTCTCCGTTTTCTGAACAGTCACCAGCATCACCGCTATTCCCGGTCCAGGCAGGGAGGATGAACCCGAATCTCGTTCCAATCACCTCTCCGTTCTCCGTCACATCCTCGATGGTGATGTCTCCGCCGTATCGTTTCGAAACGTTGTATACCACCGACAATCCCATTCCCTTTCCATGAACATCCCCCTCGCGTATCGACCTCTCGAACCGGGTGAAGACCCCATCCTTCAGGTTATCGGGGATCCCCGTGCCATCATCCTCGTATATGATCATGAATCTGTCCCCTTCCCTCTTCGCATCTATCTTCACATGTGCGATTCCATTTCTCGAATACTTCATGGAGTTCAAGAGCAGCTGGGTCAGTAGGTGATTGAGAAACCGGTCTGCCCTGAGATTACATTCCGAGGTGGAGAACCCCAAGGTCAATTTCAGTTCCTTATCGTCCATCTGGTACCTGGCCGCCTCCGCTGCGCTCATTACGGATTCATGAAGGTCCACGGGTTCTCCCGTGAAGGGGTCATCCTTGAGGTCCATTAGCAGTTTGACGTTATCCACGAGATGAGAGATGGATTTGAGCTCGGACATGGAGAAGGAGAGATACCTTCGCAGCTTTTCATCATCTTCCACAAGTGATTCGATCAGCTCCAGGTATCCCATGGAACTGTAGACATGATTGTTGATATCGTGTGATAGAAGGTCCAGAAGGATCCTGACATCTCTCTCTCTCGTATTCGTCAAGCCTTCTTCTTCATTATCTGTCATGGGCTTCCTCCTCGGGAATGATCCAAGGTCACTCTCTCCATGGTCGTTAGGGTTTTTTCAATGTTGCCATCCCATTACCAGAGGGAGAACCTGAACACCGAACCAAATCCATTAATCCTGGGTCCCCATAAAGGTTGTCGTGGTATCTGCATTACTCTCTCTTGTCATCTTCTTCTCCGCCGGGGCATTCATCAGCACCCTTGGCTCGCTCACGGGTCTCGGGGGAGGATTCCTCTGCGTTCCGTTCCTAGTCGTCGCATGGGGTCTGGGGAGGGAGGATGCGGTCCTCCTTTCCCTGACGATGATACTCGCCAACTCCACATCCGCATCCGTTTCATACATAAGGTCGGGTCTTGTCGATTTCAGGGTTGCCCTGCTTCTGATAATAACCGCCCTCCCCGGTCTCGTTCTGGGTTATCTTCTACTGCGATCGATGGAGGCCGCCCAGTTCGACATACTGTTCGCCATCCTCCTCATCACGGTAAATGTGTATATCCTTGTCAGTCGGACCCGGAAGGGAAGCGGAAGCGGTGCTGACGGGGAAAAAGGATCATCGAACAGAGATACCGGAGGATGGAGCCGGAGGAAGCTCTCCCCCGCGATATCCATGCCGGTGGCATTCCTTGCGGGAGTGGCCTCATCGACATTCGGGATAGGAGGGGGGGCAGTGCTCATGCCCCTTCAGGTGGGACTTCTGAAAATAAAGGTCAAGAGGGCCATAGCAACCTCCATGTTCCTTCTGATGCTGATGTCCGCTTTCAGGGTTCTTGTGATATCCAGGGCGGATTTCGATCCGATCATAGGTCTGCCGCTTGCTCTCGGAGCAATTTTCGGTGCTCAGGCGGGATCGCTGCTGGTCAGGAGGGTGAAGGCGAGATACCTTCTGTTCATACTGTCCGGATTCCTGTTCCTTATAGCCTTTTACATGGCAGGTTCAGCGCTGAATGAACTGCTGTGAGGGAGACGGATGAACCCGCCTCATTCCTGCCGCTCGTTCGAGCCCTCTCCGGCCTCATCCCCATCGACATCTTCGGCCGCTGCCGCCTCTCCTGCTGCCCCCTCTCCCCCTCCCTCGTAACGGTCCAGGGTCATCCTTGATATCCTCTTCAGGACCCTTTCCTTCACATGACCCCTGACCTTCTTCTTCGAGACGCTCGAGATGCCGAAAACCTCGGAGAACCTGTGTGTGGTCGTCAGTATCTTGGTGGAGCCATCCTTTCGCGCTCTCACCAGTCCGAGGGAGATGAGCTCCCTGACGTGATCGTAGATCTTCGAACCGTACATCTCCACCAGTTCCGACTGCTTCATGGGTTGATGGTATGCGATGAGTGCGGCCGTCTTCAGCAGTTTCGGGTTCACCTCTGGTGCCGCAAGGCTCGATATCCTGTCAACGTACGGTTCCTTGACACGGAGGGAGTATTTCTTCCCTGCCTTGATTATTTCCAGGGATGTCTCTCTCCTGGAATAGGTGCTCATCAGCTTCTTGAGATACAACCGGACAAGCGCAAGCTCCACTCCAGTCGAGGAGGAGATGTCCTCAAGGGATATGGGTTTCCCGGCAGAGAAGAGTGCGGCCTCGACAAGGAGATGATGAGGGAGCTCCACCTTCGCCGATTCTCCCCTTTCATCATCATCGGGTGTGTCGTGTTCCGGGGGATCTTCTCTCTCATCCGTCATCGTCCTTCTCCCTCATGTGTTCCAGTTGTTCGGTATGGACCTCTTCTCCACCATGAGCTCGGCCTCCCTTTCCATCTCGGTGCTTCCTTTTCTGGCCCTTTCAAGGTTATCCTCGAGCTCACCGTATTTTAACGCCTCATCACCCCTTCTCACGTTCTTGACCATTATCTCCCCCCTGGGGAAGGATCTCTGCCAGACACGTATCATGTCATCCCTTGCAAGATACAGAAGGGAGATGAAGGTGGAGCCCGCATCGAGTTCGAACCCCTCCTCGATCCTTGAAAGGGGTATGGGATGGCCGTTGAACTTGTTGATCCTCTGCCATGTGAGTTTGATGTCCTCCTCGGTATGTTCCTTGAATACCTTGGTGTTGATATCGGAACGGGAGATGTCATCCATGCGCTTCCTGTTCTCCACTCTTCTTCTCCGCTCCCTCTTGAGAATGTCCACCTCGGTTTCCACCTCTTCAAGGGCGTTCAGGAGGTCGAGAAGCGTGACGGGCCTTTCTCCCTTGTGGAGCAGGGATTCGATTATGGGAGGTTGTTTTCCCTGCAGGATGGACCTTGTGACCTCGAAGGATTCGTCATTCTCCATCCATTCGTAGTAGCTCTCCTCGTCGTAGGGTTCTTCCCCATCGTTGAGTTCCGCCTTTCTGAGCGTGTTCTCGCTCTTCAGGAGATGGACCGTGTATGCCATTTTTATAAGCTTTCCAACAACGACCAGGTCCATTCTCTCCCGGTCCCTGAGCTTCTTAAGGAACATCCTGCAGAACTTGACGAGGTCGATGTCCCATGGGTCCAGATATTCCTCGGTGGCGAGTTCAAGGACCATGGCGATCGATCTGGAGTATGAGTCCCGTATGGTGACATGCACTCCCTCGTTGAGTTCGGAGAGGACCTGGAGATACCTGTTCAATCTCTCGTACAGGTCCTCATCGGAATCATCGATAATGGATTTGTGGAACATCAGATGCTTGAACACCTCTTCCTCGATGTCGAGGGAGAGCTGTCTGGGCGGGGTGGCGGTCTTCATGCTACCTCCCCCTTCCCGGTTGATGCACGGACGTTCTCCGCTCCGTTCTCATACTGTTCCACTTCCTTCAGCTCTACCCTTCCGAGTACAACGGACTCTCCACCCTGGAGCGTCACTCCATATAGGTGATGTGCCTCTTTTAAACTTATCTTCCTCAGGGATATCATGACGAACTGGGCGTACTTCGAATTCTCCCTGACCATCCTTGCGATTATCTCCGCATTTACGGCATCGAGGTTCTGGTCCACCTCATCCAGCAGATAGAAGGGTGACGGATCGTAAGCCTGAACGGCGAATATGAAGGCCATGGAGGTCAATGATTTCTCGCCGCCGGAGAGGGCCCCGAGCCTCGTCATCTTCTTCCCTGGGGGTCTGACATGTATGTTCAGTCCACCGTTCAACGGGTCATCCGGGTTCTCGAGCTCGAAGTATGCCTCCCCGCCTCCGGAAACTATATGATATATCTTCCTGAAATTGCTGTCCACACCATTGTATACGTGCATGAATTCCTCTTTCTTCTTGGTATTGATCTCGAGAATGAGCTTTTCGAGCTCCCTCTTCTCCTTCTCCAGTGCTTTCATGTCCCGGGATACCTCTTCCTTCCTCCTCTCCATCTCCTCGTACTCCTCCAGGGCCTTCAGGTTCACGTTCCCGACATTCTCCAGTATGGTCTCCAGCTCCCTTGCCTTCTTCACCAGCTCCTTCTCGGGAGGCCAGGGCCGCTCCGGCAGTTCGATGTCCCTCAGGCTCTGAAGCTCCCTCATCACATCGGCCAGTTTCTCCTCCGCTATCCTGATGTTCGTTCTCTGTGTGATTATTATCTGGTCCTGGGTCTGTATGTCTGATCTCGCCCTTTCCCTCCTTCCAAGGATCCTTTCCATCTCGCGACCGAGGGATGTCAGCTTCTCGTAGAGACCCTTGGTCTTCTCGTCTATCGAGGATAGGACCTTTTCGAGTGCCTTCACTTCCGTGGAGAAACGTTCCTCGCGGGCAAGCGCCTCCTTTCTTTCCCGCTCGGCCTGTTCGATCCCGGAACGGATCTCCTCCTTTCGCCTCTCGAGGTCTCCCAGCCTTTCCCCGAAAATGGAAATCTGCGACCTGGCACTCTCCCTCCCCTCCATCTTCTCCAACCTTCGTCTTTCAAGAACATCGAGGGCTTCCCGTATCTCCCTTGTCCTCTCCCTCTGTGCCTTGGGAGTGGACCTGTCGAGCCTGTCCTGGAGCTCGTCGCGTGAAGCCGCAAGCTTTGAAATCTCCGTCTCGAGTCCGCGTATCTCACCTTCCAGGGTGAGCTTTCCGTTCTCCAGCTTCTTGAATTCCCTTCCCGCCTCCTCGAGGAATTCCCTCTTTTCCGCCAGCTGTTTTCGGGAAAGGGCCAGTGTCTCTTCCGCCTTCTTCTTCCTGTCCTCGATGTTCATCCGATCCCCCGTCAGGGCCCTGATCCTTCTTTCCAGGTCATTGACCCTCTCCCTCACCTCGTTCAGGGCTCCCGTCAATGATTCGGATTCATCCATCTTCTCCTTGAGCCTTGCGGATATGGAATCGAGTTCGGACCTCGACCTTCTGCCGAATCCTCCCCTCCCCTTCCTGGGCCTCAATGATCCTCCGGTGATATCTCCCGATGCGCCTGCTATCTCCCCCTGGAGGGTGACTATTCTCACCCCACCCATCAGTCTTCTCAGGGTGTCCAGGTCGTCGACGACAACGGTGTCCGAGAACGCCCATGAGAACGCGGCGCGGTATCTCTCATCGAAATCCATGAGGTCCACCGCAAGACCGACAACATGCGGATCATCCTTCACCATCAGGGCTTTCGCCCCCGGCCTTCTGGAGGATATCTTGTTGAGGGGAAGGAACGTGGCCCTTCCGAGCTTCTTCCGCTTCAGCCTGTCTATACATCTCGCCGCAACCTCGTCGTCATCCACAACAACGGCCGATATCCTGCCCCCGGCTGCAACCTCGAGCGCCGTGGAATACTTATCGGGAACCTCCCCCAGCTCTCCGAGGGTTCCGTGAATGCCCTTGATCTCCCCCCTGTCCCTGGCTGTGAGAATGTCGTCCACTGCCATGTTCACTCCCTTGGACAGTTTCTCCGAGGTCTCGAACTCCACCTTCATCTGGGTGTAGGTTCTGTTCAGGGTCATGATCTCCTTCTCGAGCTCCCGCATCCTGGAACCGAGGTGCTTCTCCTCGTTCCTGGCCTCCATGAACTCCTTCTGAAGCTTCTTCACCCTGTCCTCCGAGGCGGTCCTTTCCATCTCCCTTATCTGCTCCCCGAGGTCGGAGATCTCATACTTCAGGGTGGATATCATCTGCTCCGCATCCGCTATCTGGGCCCGAATGGCGTCCATCGCTGCAGCCGCGCGGTCCCTCTCAAGGACCTTTTCGGCAAGCAGATCCCTCTTGGATTCCAGCTCCCTGGATACCTTTCCAAGACCGCGTCTCTGGTCCAGGAGGTCCGTATCGGACCTTTCCAGCTCCTCTTCGAGCTTCCTTCTTTCCTCCTTCTTTTCCGAGATCTCCCTTTCGATGCCTTCCAGCTCCCTTTCCGCTGTCTCCATCTCCCGGGAGAGCTTCTTGAGCTTTCTTGAGATGTCCTTGATCTCGCCTTCCCTGATCTCCCTTTCCTTTTCCAGTTCCATTATCGAATCGGCTGCGGTCTCCGCAACATCCTTGGCCCTCATCTGCTCCAGACGGGCCTCGTCCAGCTTCCCCTTCAACCGCTTTCCTTCCTCTCCCGTTATGTCCGCTATCTTCTGCTCCACCTCCCGGGATTCCCTCTCCACCCTTACCCGATCTCCTTCGAGTGCATCGATCTCGGACCGGAGCTCGATCTTCCTTCGCTCGGCGTTGTCTATCGCCCTGTGATAGCCGTTCAGCTCTCCCTCGACAGCCTCCCTCTGGACGGTGTACATCAACGCTTTCGTCTGGTTGATTTTCTCCTTCGCCTCACGGAACCTCTCCGCCTCCTCCTTCTCCTTTCTGAGCTCTCTCAGCCGGTTCCTTATGAAATCCAGGTGCCAGTGGATCTTCTCCATGTTGGACTCCGTTACCTCCTTCTTCTTCATGGCCGACTGGATGTCACTGTCATACTTCCTGATACCCGCGATATCGTCTATCTCCTCCCTTATCCTGAGAGGTGTCTTGTTGATGAACTCGGATATATGTCCCTGAAGTACTATGTTGTATCCTTCCGCGGAGAGATGGGCATGGGTGAGAATATTCTCGAACTCGGACTGGGAAGAGGACTTGTTGTTCACGTAAAAATAGCTGAGCGTTGAATTGGGGTCCGTGGAGGAGATACGGATGACCCTTTTCAGGGATACCTCATCGGAATCCACCGGGATCATCCTGTCGCTGTTGTCGAAGACCAGTGTTACTTTGCATTCCTTGGCGGCCTTGAACCTGTCATTACCGTGAAAGATGAGGTCCGACAACCTCTTTGCCCTCACCATCTTCGAGGATCTCGGGCCAAGAACGAACAGTATCGCATCGGCAATGTTGGATTTACCCGAACCGTTGGGTCCGGTGATCCCGGTGAACCCCTTGAAGATCGGAACAGTGACCTTCTTTCTGAAGGTCTTGAAATTTTCCATGGTGATCTCCTTCAGATACATCCGTCCACCGTTCCACTAGGCGTCTTTCACAGGCAGTTGAGGTCCCATTTCGAATCGAATGATCCCATCCCACTGTACAACTAGGTATAACAACACAACGTATATATAAGAAATCGCCCCGGCCCTGTTCGTGAGGCCCCTAAACGGCCCCTGACGAGCGATGTCAAGCGATAGATTGATGAAGATAGAACCATACATGGTACCGGATAAGTATCGCGATTGGAACATCTCAAAGGAGGAATGGCCCATAACAATCGAGTTGAAGCATGTTGCGAGATGGGAGAGCGACGAGATAATCCAGCTGTACAAGGCTGGTTCGTGGTGGAAGGAGGAGTACGATGCCTCCGGCATCGTTCCGATGATGGAGGGGTCGTTCGACTTTGTGGTGGCATATGACGACATCGGGAGGAGGGCAGTGGGTATGGGAAGGATGATCTCCGATGGCGCGAGTGACGGATACATACAGGACGTTGTTGTGCTGCCCGAATACCGGGGAAAGGGGATAGGCAGCAGCATCATATCGGAGCTTGTCAGGAATGGAAAGGAGAAGGGCCTGGTGTGGATGGGTCTGATTGCAGAGAAAGGGACCTCGTCCTTCTACGAGCGGTTGGGTTTCCACCTGTTCGACGGAACTCCGATGATACACGGGGAAAGGTGACCGGATGACGGCGGGAATCGAGTTCAAACCCGTTCTGATGGAGGACAGGGAGCTATTCGCGGAGCTCTTCGGAAAGTATCCCCCGGAGCATTCCGATTACATGCATTCGATAATGATCACATGGGCCGGTTACATGATGTACAGCTACGGATGGATGGGCGACCATCTGCTCATAATGACCGAATGCTGCGGGGAGAGGAACCTCAGGCCGCCCGTAGGCGAATTCGAACTTGAAGCCATGGAGCGTGCCCTGGAACTTTCGAAGGAGATGGGCTGCATGCATCCTTTCGCGATGGTTGGAGAGAGGACGGCCTCATGGCTCCGTTCCGAGATGCCGCAGCTGGAGCTGGAATCACACAGGGACCTGTTCGATTATGCCTATCTTTCCCGGGACCTCTCGGAGCTTTCCGGGAAGAGGTATCTGAAGGTGAGGAACCAGCTCAACAGGTTCCGGAGGGAGAACGAATATGCCGTGGAGGAGATCGACGGCGGCAACATCGAGGATGTTCGGGATTTCCTGAAGAGATGGTGTATTCAGCGGGGATGTCATGATGACCCCTTCCTAATGCACGAGAGGGGTGCGACCATGAAGGCCCTGGATAACCTTGCGGAGCTGGGCCTTTCCGGTCTGGCCATCAGGATAGATGGTTCCGTCAAGGCATTCACAATATTCGAGGAGATGAGGTCCGATATGGCCGTCATCCATTTCGAGAAGGCGGACCAGGACATCCCGGGTCTGTATCAGGCGATAAATCAGGAGACAGCTTCCCGTCTGGCACACAGGTACGAGTTCATCAACAGGGAGGCTGACATGGGTCTGGAGGGATTGAGAAGGGCCAAGATGAGATACAGACCCCACTCGTTCATGGAAGTCTATCATGTGAAGGGATGGTGAGCCAAGCCTCCGATTCCGGGGTGTATTCTCTCCGTCCTGTTTCCGGCAGCCGCGAATCTGAGCTTTCAATAAAGAGGGGAGAGGTACGATAATGGAAACGATTACCCCGTTCCGGATTTGAAAGTGGGAAGCGGGTCCTTCATGGCCTATTCGACGATCCTGTTCAGGTCGATCCTGTCCTTTACCACCCCTGACAGGAGCTCTATCTTTGGCATGTCATCCACCATCAGCAGCTTCTCCATGTCGTCAACCATCTTCGCCGTTTTGAATGTGTCTCCCTGGACCAGAAGAAGTGGGATGTCCCTCTCATCCGCCTTGGATATGAGGTTGGCAGGAGGTACAATATTGTTCGTGAGTATTATTCCTGCGGAATCGGTCTCGATGGCTGCAAGAACCATATCGCTTCTATCTCCCGACGTTATGAGCAGTTTGTCCTCTTTTCTGAAAAGGGGGTTCTCGATGGCCCTGCTTCCCGACATGGCTCCAACGAACACGTTCCTGACAATCTTCGAGAGCCCCCTTTGTCCGGCAATTATCTTCGCGAAAAGGACATTGCTGTAATGGCTCACGGGATAATATGAGAGCTCCTTGAGGTACGGAATTATCCCCAGGATGCTCGCTCCCATATCGGAAAGCGAATCTCCGAATATCTCCATGAAATCCTCCGGGTCGTCGACCTTGTTGATTATGAATCCAGGGTTCCTCTCCCCCTTATGCCTCACCTTGTCAAGTATGAAGGCTATCTGGTCCATCACCTTGTCGTTTCCACCGCTCAGGACGAAGACAAGTTCCGCATCGAGAAGGTCCGCAAGGGAAAGGGGGTCAAGCCCCAGGGAGGCCCCGTACGAGACATCCCTGCCGCCTTCTATGAACAGAATGTCCCTGTCCTTTCCTATCCGATCCATGACATCCTTCACTCTCTGTTTCAGGGTCTCGGTGTCGTACATGAACCTCAGCTTCGAATGATCGAAACCCAGGCTGAGCTCCTCCGGGCTCTCATCCAGTTCGAAAAGGTTCCTAATGAGAACCGAGTCGTAATCCAGAAGCCTCTTTTTCTTGTAAACGATCCTCTCTCCGAACGGTTTCATGTAACCGATTTTCAGATCATATGCTCTTGAGAGACCGACGATCATGCTTGTCTTGCCCGCTCCTTTCTCCATCGAAGCCACGACTATTCGCTTCATCCTTCTACCTCCCTCTCCTTACGGATCATTATCCTGATATCCACGACCTTCACTCCATTCCCCCTTTCGTAAACGAACAGGGGGTTGATCTCGATATCCGATATCCTGTTCACCTTTCTTAATAGTGCTCCAACCTTCAGCATCACATCGATCAGGGCATCCGTATCCTTGCTCTTTTCTCCCCTTACTCCCAAGAGCAGGGGATAGGACCTGATCTCTTTCATAAGGGATACGGCCTCCTTTCTGTCGATGGGAAGGGCCCTGAAGGAGACATCCTTCATTATCTCCACGTAGATACCTCCGAGACCGAACATGATTATCGGACCGAAGGAAGGATCGCGTCTGCCGCCAACGATGGTCTCCAGCCCCTGTGGTATCATCTCCGAGACCTCAATGCCCTCTATCTTCGCATGGGGGTTATGGTCCTTGACGTTCCTCATTATCAGCTGGTATGCGTCCATCACCTCCTCCCTGCCGGAAAGGTCCAGTGCTACACCTCCGGCATCGCTCTTGTGAAGCACATCACGGGACACAACCTTCATCACGACGGGGTAACCGATCTCGTCGGCGACCTCAACAGCCTCTCTGATGCCGGTCACAATCTTTCCCCTTGCCGTCGGGAGCCCGCATTCCGAGAGCACTTCCTTGCATTCATAAGAGAGAAGGAAATCCCTGCCGTCCTCCAGGGCATTGTCTATGATGCGTTCGATACGTTCGGTCCCGATGTCCATATCCTCCACCCTGGATGGTTCCGCGGAGATCGTTCTGCGGTACCTGACGAGGGCACCGAAGCACGAAACAAGTTCGTATACTCCCTTGAAGATCGGAATGCCTTCCCTTCCAAGCTCATCCACACATCTCTCGACCTCCTCTCCTCCCACCAGCGAGAATCCGATGGGTTTTTCCCTTGTCTTGAATTCGTTGTATACAAGACGAAGCATCTCGCTGTACCTTTCCCTGTCAAAGTCGGATGTCTGGCAGTAGAGCGACATCACGAAGTCGATACTGTCGGATTCCAGAGCCTTCATAAGAGCTCTTTGATAGTCAGTGGATGATGCCTGCCCCGTGATATCTATGGGGTTTCTTGTCGATCCGAAGCTGGGCATTATTTCCGAGAATGTCTTTTTCAGCAATTCCGGTTCATCAAGGAGGGGGATGTCGTACTTCTCGCATGCATCCGTTGCCATGACCCCGATGCCTCCCCCGTTCGTGATTATCACCCCTCTCTCACTCTTCGGGGTCGGATTTTTCCCGAGGAACTTCATCCAGTTGAACGCCTCATCAAGATTCTCCGCCCTGAGGACGCCGCACTGTCTCATTATCGCATCGAACACCTCATCGGAACCTGCCAGCGAACCCGTGTGGGAGGCCGCAGCAAGGGCCCCCCTCTTGGATCTGCCCGACTTGATGACTATCACCGGTTTCTTTCTGGTCACCTCTTTCAGGTAGGGGACCAGTTTATCTCCGTTTGTTATGCCCTCGATATATGCCATTATCACCTTCGTGGAATCATCATTTGCAAGATAGTCCAGTATGTCCGTTTCATCCATGTCTCCCTTGTTCCCCAGTGAAACAATTGTGGAGAGGCCTATCCCCTCCGATGAGGTCTTTCCTATCATGGCAATGCCCAGGGCCCCGCTCTGAGTGATGATGGCGGCATTGCCGGGTTTGACGTCTCCCGGTCCGAAGGTTGCGTTCAGGGATACCTTCGATGAGTATATCCCGAAGATGTTGGGACCCAGGACCCTCATCCCCGCACTATTGGCAGCGGTGATTACCTTTCTCTCGAGTTCCTGATTTCCCACCTCCGAGAAGCCCGAGGTTATGATGACCAGGAACTTGACACCCTTCTCGGCACATTTCGAAACCTCTTCGAGGACGAAATTTGCCGGGATGGCCACGACGGCCATATCGACCGGACCTTCGATGTCGGAAACGGACATGTAGGTCTTGAATCCGAGTATGTCCTCTCCCCTGGGGTTGACAGGGTACAGGCTCCCCTTGTATCCGCCGTTTATGATGTTCTCCATCAGCTTGTAACCTATCTTCCCCTTCTTCTCACTGGCGCCTATGACGGCAACCGAGGCCGGTTCGAAGAAATCCCTGATGTCCGGTTTTTTCATTTCCCATCCTCCTAGAACGCAAGATTCAGTTCGTACACTCCCTCGGATAGTTTCTTTTCCATGTGGAACCCCATCTTCTCGAAAAGGGACAACATCGGACGGTTGTCGCTCAGCACCTCCGCCGTGAATCCCAGAAGACCCTGCCTCTTCGCAAGGAACGTCAGATAGGAAAGCAGCTCCGTTCCTATGCCCTTGTTCTGCATCCCGTCCCTCACCACGATCGCAACCTCTGCCGAATGCTGGTTCTCCTCGATACCGTACTGGCCTATGCCGTAGACTATCTCCTTCTCGCTGTCTCCATTGGTTGCGAGTATGACCCTCTCCCGGGTATGGTCGATGATCACGAACTCCTGGAGCCTTTCGTGCGGCATGTGTTTCCTCACGGATATGAACCGTCGGTAGATGCTCGAGTCCGACAGTGAATAGAAGAAATCCTTGAGGAGGGGCTCATCGCTGATTCTGACCGGTCTGAGAAGGACCCTGACACCTTTCGAAGTGGTCCGGAAGGTTTCAAGTTCTTCAGGGTATTCGCCTCTTTTTCCCGGTATGAACGCCTGATCCCTGTAGATGAGCCCCTTCTTCTTTGCTTCCTTGATGAGCAATGGTCTGAACTTGGGATGTGCGATGGCTATTAGGTCCATGGCCCTCTCCCTTATGTTCTTCCCGTGTATGTAGGCGATGCCGAATTCCGTGACGACGTAATGTATATCTCCCCTGTTGAGGGTGACGCCGCTTCCCTCCTCGAGGAAAGGGACTATCCTGGAAATGGTCTCGTTCATGGCCGTTGACCTCAGGGTGAGAATGGTCTTTCCCTTCCTGGCCAGGACGGCCCCTCTCATGAAATCCGCCTGACCTCCGATTCCGCTGTAGAAATTGCTTCCGATGGATTCGGCGGTGGCCTGGCCGGTGAGATCTATCTGAAGGGCGCTGTTGATGGCAGTGATATTGTCCATGCGGCTTATCGTGAGCGGATTGTTCGTGTAATCTATGGGTTTGAACTCCACCTGCGGATTGTCATGGATGTACTCGTAGGTCTCTTTCTTTCCCATGCAGAATGAAGCGACACTCTTTCCCTTGTCGATTGTCTTTTTCGAATTATCGACGACACCCTTGCGCATCAGTTCGATTATCCCGTCGCACAGAAGCTCGGTGTGAACACCGAGGTGTTTCTTTCCCTCGAGGTTCTTCATGATCCCGTTTGGGATCGAGCCGTAACCTACCTGAATGGTATCTCCGTCCTGCACGATCTTGGAAACGTATCTCCCTATGCGCTGGGAGATGTTGTCATCAAGTTCCGCCTCGTATTCGAGCAGGGGCTCATCATGGGGTATTATGTAGTCCACATCATCGATGTGGACGAAGGTGTCACCATGAACCCTCGGCATGCGGGGATTGACCTGGGCTATGATCAGAGACGCCTGTTCCACTGCGGATTTCACGATATCCACGGAAATTCCCAGGCTCATGTAGCCGTGTCTGTCCGGTGGAGAGAGCTGTATTAGCGCCACATCCACCTCGACCCTCCCTCTTCCGATCAGGCCCGGGATCTCCGACAGGAAGATGGGCGTATAGTCCGCGAGACCGCTGTTCACCGCCTCCCTTGTGTTGCTGCCGACGAAGAAGGAGTTGTGCCTGAAGTTCGTCTGGAACTTCTCATCGGTATAGGGGGCGACCCCCAGTGTCCACACATGGAATACCTCGGTGTCGAAGAATGCTTTCGGATGTCTGCTGACGTAATTCACCAGTGCCTGCACAAGATACTGTGGTTCTCCGCACCCGGTTCCTATAAAGATATGGTCTCCCCTGTGTATGTTCGAAAAAACCCGATCTTCCGGAATGAACTTCTCGGGATTTTTCCTCCTCAGCTCTTCCAACCTTTCTTCCCATGTCTCCGTCATTCGGGCCTCACTTTCCTTGGCTCTGACATCAAGTAGAAAGCGGACCCTTATAAACCTTTCCAATTATGTTACAAACCAGCAAATTTCTTCACGCTTTATGGACAGATACGGAAAAAACGGTTAGTATATGTAACAATTCCGGTATTTCAAATATATTGCCGATTAATGGTTGAAAAAGGACAATATGTATGGGGATCCGGGAATTTCCGTGACAGGCAGGTGTGTTCCCACCGGAAATCGGCATGCACGTCTTATTCCCCTGGAACATAGGTATATTACCATCAAGGGGGGTAATGAACACGGAGGTTCGAAGATGAAGAAGAAGGCAGTGGAAGCGACGGACTACGAAAAGGTAATCATATATCCATCCGAGATCGAGGAATCAAGGGTAAGAAAGCTGCTGGAGGTCATGGCAGAGCTGGATATACCCGTGTTCTACGAACAGTATTGATCGATGCCATCAACCAGGCCGCAGGGGGAATCGGAAGCTCAAACGAATGGAGCGGACCTCAGCCAGTCCATATCGGAAATATAGAGGTCCCTTATGTCCTTCCTGCCCAGGACCATCATGGCGAGCCTCTCCAGTCCCAACCCCCAGGCCAGGACGGGATCATCTATACCTGCGGGTTGTGTCACCTCGGGTCTGAAAATGCCGGCTCCCCCCAGTTCCATCCATTTTCCGTTGAAATGGACATCCACCTCAAGGGAAGGTTCGGTATATGGGAAATAACCGGGCCTCACCCGGATATCCTCGAACCCCATCCGGGCGTAGAATTCCCTCAGCAGACCCACGAGCATGTCCATGGAAGCTCCCTCCTCCACCAGAATTCCCTCTATCTGGTGGAACTCGGGAAGATGGGTCGAGTCGATGGACTCGTTCCGGAATACCTTCTCGATGGAGAACACCTTGATCGGGGGTTTCGGGTTGTTGAAGCAGTATCTGATCGTATTGACCGTCGTATGGGTCCTCAATATCGCCCGGTCCGCCTTCTCCTTGGACCATCTGTATCCCCATCCGGTTGATCCCGTTTCACCGCCGTTCTCGTGAACGCTGGCGAACAGTTCGTAAGGGTCCATGTCCTTGTCCTCGACAAGACCGAGCGGGTCCAGCGGTGACACCGTTCGGATGTAGAATGTGTCCTGTTCCTCCCTTGCCGGGTGGTCCTGGGGTATGAAGAGCGCATCCATATTCCACAGTTCCAGTTCGGCATAGTTGCCGGTGATCTCGGAGAATCCCATGTCAAGGAATATCCTTCTTATCCTCTCGATGATGTGGGTCAGGGGATGCACCCTGCCCGAATCGGGGGTGGTGGCAAATGTGTTCACGTCATACCGCCTGAACTCGACATCCTTCCATTTGCCGGACCTCATCATCTCGGAGGTAAGATTGGTGACCTCCCTCTTCAGTTCGAGACCCGATTCCGCCACCTTTCTTCCCAGATCGGTGAGTTCCAATCTTCTCAGGACCTCCTCCCTTTCGGTGATCACGTCCTTCCTTCCCTTGAGGTCCTTCAGCACATCCGCAGGAATGTCCCCCGCATCCATTTCCTTGCGGGACAGAATGTCGATTATCTTCTCGTCCTTTCCCTTCTTTCCCGACATCTTCTTTCCTGTCTCGGTCATTACCAGGAATGTCTGCCCCCCCTCCTTCCTTACACGGGCCCATCTCTTCCTGTTCAGCCATCCGATGGCTATGCCGATCTCCTGCCTGGAGAACTTTCCCTTCTCCTCCAGCTCCTCGAGGCTGGCAGCGCCGTCATGTTTGGCAAGATATTCGAGCACCCTTCTTTCCGGAAGGCCCGAGACCGCATAGGTCCTTCTCCCGAGCGAGATCCTGCGGAGGAATTCCTCGCTTATCTTCACAAGGCCCTTTGACCGGAGCCAGGAAGCCGCGTTCATCACCTCCACCTCTTTCGAGAACCCGCCCTTCCTGACGGCCTTGTCGGGTCTGAGGGACCTCTCGTCCCTGAGAGCCAGAAGGAGCCTCTTCTCGTTGAGGCTCAGCTCCTCCCTTATCCTGTCGATGTCCTCATTCTGTCCTGCCATTATCGCACGCTCACGAACACCGGATTGCACCGGATATTTAATTCAGTTTCTCCATGAGGAGCTCCATGTAGGACCTCCTTTCCGTTTTCTCGAATCCCAGCTCCCGGGCGATATCGAGGAGCCTCTCTTCGGGTCCCTTCACTTCACCGCTCTTCATCTCCAGTTCAAGAAAGCATCCAAGGTCGGATACCATGTCTATGCTTGCCTCCACCTCGTCCTTGATGTATGTCCTTCTCTCCTTGTCGACTATTATGACCTTCGAGAAGCCCAGTCTGTAGAGTAGCTCCCTCATCCCCTCGATCCCAGGGATCCGGATCTCTATCTCGTCCCTGGACTTGGACCTGCTGGACAGTTTCGGACCCTTGTAGGTGATGAAGGTATCCGTTCTTCCCGAGTCCATATCCTTGACCGTTCTTATCCTCAGTGCCTCGTCTGTCTCTCCGAGGTCCCTGCAGGGGTGAGATAGGTAGAGGTCCCTCTGCATCATGTGTCTGTCTCTTTCGAAACCATGCTCCTCGAGCAGTTCGGCAGCTTCCCCTGCGGCCCTCTCCTGCAGGCCCGAAATGGGGCTGTCGGAAAGCCCGATCTTGATCTCTATCTCCTTCGGGTCCATGGGGAGGGATTCGGGACATTGCATAAAATCCTATAGGGAGCAGTCCGGGTTCGGCGGTTCGTTGGGAAACGAATAATACCATCCGCATCGTTATACCGGATGTCACAGGGGTATTCTCAATGTCGAACAAGAGGAACATATCGGCCAGGGAATCCGAGCTCGGATTGAAGAGGGAGCCCATACTCGGGAGCCTCACAAAGGAGCAGAGGAGAGAGATGGAGGAGCTGTCCAGGGAATACATGGAATTCATCGGCAGGGCAAAGACCGAGAGGATGTCGACCGAGATGATCGTCGCCATCCTGGAGCGCTCGGGCTTCAGGCCCATGGACAGGGTGAAGAGATGGAGGGCCGGGACGAAGGTGTACATGGTCAACAGGGGAAAGAACGTCGCGGCCTGCGTTCTGGGAAAGGATGACCTGACCGAGGGGGCGAACCTCGTTGCCGCCCATGCCGATGCGCCCAGGCTGGATCTCAAGCAGAACCCCCTGTACGAGGACGCGGATACGAAGCTCGCCCTGTTGAAGACCCATTATTACGGTGGAATAAAGAAGTACCAGTGGGTGAACATCCCTCTTGCACTTCACGGCAAGGTGATACTTGCTAACGGAAAGGAGGTGGAGATACACATCGGGGAGTCGGACAAGGACCCGGTGTTCACTATCTGCGATCTTCTTCCGCATCTCTACAGGAAGAAACAGGCGGACAGGAAGCTGTCGGAGGGAATATCGGGGGAGGAGCTCCACGTGCTTCTGGCATCGATGCCCTATGATGACCGGAAGGCCAAGAAGAAGGTCAAGCTGTGGGTCCTGGACCATCTGAACAAGGAATACGGGATGGTGGAGGAGGATTTCGTGTCGGCGGAGATAGAGGTGGTCCCGGCCGGTCCCGCAAGGGAGGTGGGATTCGACAGGTCAATGATAGGGGCCTACGGACAGGACGACCGTATCTGCGCATTCACCTGCATAAAGGCCATCACCGAGATCGGGATCCCGAAGAGAACGGCCATCGCACTCGTGATCGACAAGGAGGAGATCGGCTCCGATGGTCCGACCTCCATCAAATCCAGGTTTCTGGAGGAGGTGTTCTCCTTTCTGCTTGAGCTGAAAGAACCCGATTACCCCGACAGGAAGCTTCGCAGGGCCCTATCGGCAACGTACGCCATATCATCGGATGTCAACGGCGCGGTAAACCCCATGTACAAGGATGTCCACGAACTCCAGAATGCCGCAAGATTGGGACTCGGCATATGTCTCACGAAGTACACGGGTTCGGGAGGGAAGTATTCCTCGAATGATGCGAGCGCCGAGTTCATGGCAGTGATAAGAAGGACACTCAACGGGGCAGGCATCCCGTGGCAGACGGGTGAGCTTGGAAAGGTGGATGAAGGGGGAGGGGGCACCATTGCAAAATTCCTGGCGGAGCACAATATGGATGTGGTGGATGCGGGCCCCGCGCTTCTTTCGATGCATTCCCCCATGGAGATATCCTCCAAGGCGGATATATGGTCCACATATGGGGCCTACAAGGCCTTCTACGAAATGAAAGGATAGAACCCCCGGTCACCGACCGGGATGAGCACTCTCATGCGGTGTCCCGCAATGGATCCTTCTGGTTTTCCCTCTCCTCCTGTCCGGGTATCCGGCAAGGGTGGGAAGCCAACAATGTGAAAGGATGGTTCGATCTATCCGGTTCCGGACCCGATCAAAGGGACATTGCCTGCACGGGGCATACCGCCACGCAGGCGCCGCAGTCCACGCAGACTGCCGGATCTACCACCGATTTCCCATCCACCATGGTCAATGCCCCTACAGGGCATGTGCCAACGCAAGCTCCGCATCCGATGCAGGTTTCCTTGTCGATCTTTACTGCCATGATCACACCTCGATGTGGGTCCCGGAAGGGACCGGTCCCGTTATCGGATATTCTTATTAAAACGTTGCTGGTAACGGACAGCCTCTGACCCATCACTTTCCGAGGATTGCGTGTTCAAGGGACAGGTCCCCTTCCCTGAAGGATGCGATGATGCATGTCGGAGCATCCCATCTCCTGCCGGGGTTCGCTATCAGGGTCCCGGACATGCTGCATACGGCCTTTCCCGATATGAACGGCGCCTCATGTATGTGCCCCGAGAGGACCGCAAGAGGGTGTTCTTCCCTGATGATCTCCGTCAGGTCCCGGGAGCCGAGATGACGGCCGCCCCCGGAGATATCGGCACACGTTCCGAAAGGCGGCCCGTGGGAAACGAGGATCCTTCCCTTGAGGGGGCCGAGTTTCAGCAGTTCCTCCCGAATGGTCTCTCTCCCCTTGATCGAGCACTCCTCCATGCCGCGATCTCCCGAGCAGAGTCCATTCATGCTCCCTCCCCTTTCTGATCCGCGGCCTGAGCTTTCCGGTCTCTCCCAGTCCTTTATTATGAAGGGAGTGGGGGGAACGAAGGAAAACCCTATCAGTTCCGCTCCGTCATCGAGGGTCACCGGTTCCTTACCCAGGGGCAGTATGGATGGGCAGAGTTCCGGAAGCTTCTCCGCTGTGGACCTCCAATCGTTGTTTCCGAAGATCGTGAGAACATCGCCCCTGTAGCGGGATATCACCGGCCGGACCCTGTCCCTGAGGAACACCTCCTGCGAATGGGGGTCGTTCCCCGAACCCGACCTGAACAGGTCCCCTCCTAGGACAAGCGGCGGATATCCCTCATCGCTACCTTTTTTCATCAGTGCTTCCATTGCGGATATGTCACCATGGATGTCCGCTGCAAAGATGAACGAGATGTCCATGGTGGGTGAAGGTGGAGCTTGATGCTAAAGATTACGCCACCTGCGGAGCTTGTGGAGTTGAAGGGGGTCTGTTCCAGCGTGCCCGATGGCAGGGCCGACATGGTGGATCATCTGATGAAGGAGCTGTTCCCCTTGATGGATTTCGATACATGGGTGGGAACGGTTGTCCAGGGGATCCCGGAGGGATACGCGACCACCTTCGGCACAATTTCAAGATCGCTGGGGACCGAAACGGCCTCAAGGGCAGTCGGGAGTTTTGCGGCGGCCGGCAGGAGGGATGTTCCCTGCCACAGGATCGTCTATTCCGATGGAAGTGTTCCCCCGTCATCGGTGGACCTTCTTGCGGGAGAGATGGAACTGGTCAGGAAGGGTGATGTATGGTTCGCCCCCGGGGAGAGGATCATCCGCCACATCACGTTCGAGCCCTCGCCTTTCGGCTCCCTTTCCCTGCATCAGGAACTGATGAGGAGCCTTCTTGACGGGAACAGACGCGATTTCGGGCTCATTGCCGGTATCGACATATCGTCACGGAACGATTCAAACGTCTGTGCCGTCTGCACCTTCACCCCGGATGGCGAATCCGTGGGGGAGATATGTCACAGGGGCGGTATGGGTATCCCATACGTTAGCGGGTTCCTGTTCTACAGGGAAGCTCCCCTGATGATACCCGCCGTCATCAGGGCTGAGGAGAATGGTTTCGTTGACGGAGATACCCTTCTCGTCATCGACGGGAACGGCGCACTTCACCCGCGCAGGATGGGTCTGGCAAGCGAGGTCGGTACGGCTCTCGGTATGAAGAGCTGCGGAGTTGCCAAGAAGCTTATAATGGGAACGTTGAGTGAGTGGAGGGAACTGCGTCCGGGGGAGTACATATCTTCCGTTACGGTGGGGGATGAGGTTCTGGGTAAAGCTTCAAGGACGGGAAGCGGCTCTCCCATCTACATATCGACGGGATGGGGGACCGATCTTCGGGATGTCACAACGGTCCTCATTTCACTCAAGAGAGGTAGACTTCCCCTGCCCGTGAAGAGGGCCCATGAGCTGGCGAACAGATGCAGGAGATCAGAACCCCCATCTGGCCACCTTTAGGTCCCTTCTCTTCTTCTCCATGTATGAATAGACCGATGAGTGTTCGGATCCGTTCAGTATCATCGTTACCGCCTTCGACGCCACCTTCATTCCCTCAATGTCCCCGATGAGGGCCACGGTATTGCCCTTGATTGATATCATGCAGTCGGTCAGCTCCTCTATCAGACGTCTGGTCTTTCCCCCAGAGCCGATGACCCTTGACCGCACCTGTATTATTCTCTTCTTCGACCTGCCGGTGAAGTCCCTTATGTCGAATTCCTCGTAATACATGTCGTCCTCGAGCAGCTTCAGAGCATGTTCGGGAGAGAATCCCCTGCCCACCGCCCGGAGAACGTCCCTCATCCGGAAGGTGAGATACGGGTCCGGTGCATCATCATCGTAAAGGACGACCTCTCCGGATTCGGAATCCACCTCGATCCTGGCATTGCACCTCTTCTGAAGCAGCCTGAGGGTCTCGCCCTTCTTTCCTATCAGAACCCCCACCCTGTCCAGCGGAACCTTGAACCGATACGACATGGACCTCCCCCTGAGGAGGTTGAATAGATTGGAGGACCCTATAAAAGGTTTGTTCCCCGCCGCCTGCGGATGGTTGAGAAATGACATATATATCTGGAATATGTTCATCAGCAAAGGGATGGGGGAATGCGTTTTGGGGTTGCATTCCCCGTGAGTATAAAAACAGAGAAACGGATATAAACAAAGACGTGGGATTCAAAACCAACCCTCTCCCGGAGATGGAGATAACATGGCGGTCCTTGAGGATGAGGATTTGAAGGATGCCCTTGAAGAGGCACTTTGGCAGGTGGAGGAGGCCAAGAGGCTCTCACTTTCGATAACCAGGAGTATGAACTTCATAAACCTTTCCAGGGAAGCCCAGGGTTACGGCAACAAACGTCTGGCCATCGGCCTCCTGAACAAGGCTCGCGAATCGCTCTTCAACGACCTTGTTCAGTATTCGATGGAGAATTCCGGCGGAGATACGGATGCCATTTCCCAGATGAAGCTGGAAAGGACGATCAAGGATGCAAGGGAAATATTCATGAAGGGTTCGGCAAAGAAAGCGTACGAGATTCTGCTCTCCGTGGTGAAAGAGGATGGAGAGTGCGGCCCCGTATCGGAAGAGCCATGCGATGATGACGGGGAAGTGAAGCTCTACTCCGAGGCTCTCGACTCTCTTCAGAAGGTATGGTTGAAGATGAAGCAGGAGGAGAAGAGGGGCAAGGACATGTCAAAGGCACAGAAGCTCGTCAGGGAGGCAAAGGCCCTCCTTTCAAGGGGGAATTACGATCAGGTCCTTGCTCTCTGCAAGGACGTTTCCGATGCCATCCTGTCACCCCAGGACAGATTGAAGGAGGAGGTGGAGGAGGCAATGGAGGAGATAACCCGGACCATGAGGGGCTTGTTCCCCGAAGGTCCGAGGTCCCCCAAGGAGAGGTTCTTCAAGAAACAGATAGAGGAGCTAATGGCCCAGAGTCAATCGCATCTCAGAAGCGGGAGATCCGTCGAAGCGGTGAACTCCAGCAGGAAGGCAAGGGAGATACTTCAGAGGCTGGAGCAGGAATCCATAAAGGGCGACATTCCCAGGATGATAATAGAGCTGAGAGCGGATATCGATGAGATAAGGACAAGGGGAGGGGACGTTTCCTACGAGGAATACCTTCTCAGGCAGATAGAAGAGACGTTCTGGAAGGGAGAGTACATACAAGCAAGGAAAACGGCAAACAAGCTTCTGACGGTCTCGAAGAGGGCCAAGGAGAACATTCTGGTGAACGACCTGTCGTCTAGGTTCACGGACCTGTCCAGGAAGCTCAAGGAGAACACAGGCAGCGAGGGGTATCTTCAGGCAAGGGAGTTCCTCGAGAAGGCGAAGCTGCTCATGGAGGAGTCCGCCTACGACATGGCAGAGACGTTCCTCGAGAAGGCCAATTCCGTTCTCAACGGATGATCGAGGCTCAAGGGTTATATCGACGCCGTCCTTTCGCTGACCGTGTTCAAGAGGATAGCCATCATTCAGGTCCTTTCGAGCGGCGCTTTCCTGGCTTCATTCACCTACATCGCCATACTGGGCGATGAACTGGGATTGACAAGGACCCAGATCGCTCTTGCCGCTTCTCTTTACAGCGTTGCACAGTTCATATCATCGTACGTTTTCGGAAGGATCGCCGACAGGTTCGGAAGGAGAAAGGTACTCCTGCTCGGGCTGCTCGTCCTCTCCTTCCTTGTCTTTCTGCAGGGCCTGTCCTCGGATCTCTTTTCCGTCATCGGCTTCAGGACCCTGGCAGGAGTGGGGTTCGGCATGTTCCCTGCAGCCCTTGCCGCATATGCATTCCAGGGAAACACAAAGATGGGAAAGTTCGCTTCATTTGGCGCTCTCGGATGGGGGCTCTCCCTTATCGCTGCCGGTCCGGTGGCCGACACGGTGGGTGTGAGGGCCGTCTTCTACATGGCCTCGGCACTCGTGTTCCTCTCCTTCCTTACCGCATTGACACTCCCTGCCCTGAAAGAGGTCAGGATCACCACCCCCCTTCTGCCGATCAGAATGATATTGAAGAACAGGGAGATCCTCCTTCCCTACATAATCAGGCATTCCACTGCCTCCTCAATATGGGTGCTGTGGCCCATCTTTCTTACCCGTGAGCTGGGTCTCTCGTTCTTCCAGGTGGGGCTGGTGCAGGCTACAAATGCCTTCACCCAGTTCTCGGCCATGTTCATAATGGGGGACAGGCTGAGTCCGCGAAAAGCCGTCGGTCTGGGTTTCCTGCTCACCTCGATCGCGGCCCTCTCGTTCATTCTCATCAGGTCCTTTCCCCTCTTCCTGATCACCCAGATAGTTCTGGGTCTGTCATGGGCGAATCTATACGTCGGCTCCCTCAGGTCCATGATGGCCAAGAACAGGGAGAGGGCCACAGCGGTCGGCCTTCTGAATTCCTCGATAAGTCTCTCGTCTCTGATGGGGCCGCTCCTGGCGCTCGGCCTCATCGCCGTCCTTCCGGATATCTCCTTCGAGGGGCCGATGTACCTTGCCGCTGCGGCCTCCATGGTCTCCTTCTTCTATTACCGCTATTGGGGCATGGACCGGGTCCCGGTCAGGGATTCACCGGATTGATCCCTGCAACATGTTTATAGGCATAGTGCCCGATTTCCCCGCGGTCCAAATGATGCAGGAAAGCGTTCCCCTCATCTTTCACGAGGATTATCTGCGATTGACCCAGACACCAGGTCACCCGGAGTCCCCGGAGAGAGTAAGTGCCATAATGGAGAGATTGAAGGAGCTCTCCATCCCGCTGGATATACGTACCGCCCCACTGCTGGACGAGAAGGACCTTCTCAGGGTCCATTCGGATGCGCATGTGGCCCGGGTGAGGGATTTCGGAACTGGGTACATGGACCCGGACACATATCACCACGATCATACATTCGAGACCTCCCTTCGCGCCGCGGGCGGGGTGGTCCGGGCGGCGGAGGACGCAGTGAGGGAACGGCGGGCCGTGTTCGTGGTACCAAGACCTCCCGGCCATCATTCGGGAAGGGATTATAATATGGGATTCTGCTATTTCAACAATGTAGCCATCGCAGCAAGGAAGCTGCTGGACGAGAAGGAGGATATCTCCAGGGTTGCCATCGTAGACGTGGATGCCCATCACGGGAACGGTACATGCGACCTCTTTCACCAGGACCGGGATGTCCTGTACATCTCGACCCATCAATGGGGCATCTTCCCCGGTACGGGGAATCACACGGATGTCGGGAGCGGCCCCGGAGAGGGTTACACCGTGAACCTTCCACTCATGGGCGGGGCGGGGGATCCAACCTTTTCCTGTGCTGCAAGCGATCTCGTGGTCCCCATCCTGCAGCAGTATTCGCCGGATGTGATGTTCGTTTCGCTGGGGGTGGATGCACATCTGATGGACCCGCTCACCTCCCTCTCCCTATCATCTCCTGGGTACATTTCCCTGCTCTCGTCCCTTGCCGATGCGGCGGATACCATATGTTCCGGAAGGATAATCTACGAGCTGGAAGGAGGATATCATCCCCGGGCCCTTGCGGAGGTGTTCTCGGCCGCGGTTGCCAGGTATGCCGGCATGGGTGGGGAGGTTCCCCTCAGATACACCGATACAAGGGAGGCTTCGAAGGATTCGGTCCGTTTGAGGCAGTTCAGGGATGTGCAGGCCTCATACTGGAAGGTATGATCATCAGCTTCTCTTTCTCACCTTGTCCCTGGCCCTTTCAAGATCCTTCTTTATCTGCTGTTCGATATGGCTGAACGCTTCTCCAACGGCCACAAGGAGGTCCCAGTCATATGCCTCTCGAACGATGATGCTGTCCCTTGTCGACAGTTTGATTATCACCGTGTACTTGTCTTCATCGGAATCGTGATGATGATGCTTTATCCTGATGGTGACAGCCGTGATGGGAGAGAACTTCTCTATCTTGTGGATGAACTTCTCCATCAGGGAGTTCAGCTCGGAGGCATCCATCAGTTTGATATCCTCAATACCGGCAACCTGTATGAGGGGCCCGCTTCTCGAGGGCCCCCTCATGAAGATCTCCAGAAGATCCACCTCGGTCAGGGAACCCACAAGGTCGTTTCCGTCCATCACGTATATGGTGTCCACGCTGTCCCCTATCATGATGTCCATGGCCTTTCCTATCGTGTCACTCCTGGAAAGGGTCTCGGGCATCCGGGCAAGTGATTCGACCGTCCTGTCCGATCTCACCTTCTCCCCCTGGAAATCCCCTGTATGGGGTCTGTGCTTGGGTGTTTCCAGGTAGGCGACAAGTTCCTTCGTGGTCACACATCCCAGAAATCTCCCCTCTCCATCGATAACAGCGGCTCCCAGTTCACCCGAGAGATCTATGATGTTCAGAGCCTTCTTTATCCCCATGGAACCATCGATCGTGGTCGGGGCGAAGTTCATCACCGATTCGACGGGCATCCTCCTCACCTCCTCGTCCTCTCCCAGCAGCTTGATGATGTCCATTCTGGAGATCATTCCAAGGACATCGGCCTTGTGAGTTACCGGCAGGGACGAGAAATCCCTTGTGATGAGACGCTCCACCACCTTGTATATCCTGTCATTGGGATTCACCCTTGGCGGAGATATCATGAAGTTCTGAACATGGGAGGTTATCGGCATCTTCCTCCTTCTCGCAAGGGTCCTGAAGGTGAGAAGCCCCTTCAGTTTTCCCTTCTCGATGACCGGTATCTCCCTCATCTGGTTCTTCTTCATCTTTCCCAGGGCCTCGGACAGCGAGTCCCTTGGTCCGACCGTCAGCTTCATCCTCGACATGACTTCCTCTACCCGCTTGTTGTAAATCTCCGGTTTTACCATCTCACACACCTCCACATTCGGGGGATCAACATGGTCTCTCCTGCATGGCAAAGAGAGGTCCGAAGCATATATCAAGATTTGCCCTCATTTCACATCGGGCGGAAATTCAGATCATTCGGCATTCAGGGATCTTGTACCCGACGGGTGCCGCATAAGGGCCTTACGGTTGTCTTTCACCCCGTTCGAACTCTAGAAATCATTTATTAAATGGAATCTCTTCCCGCCTCCATGACGGAAAATGAATCGGCTTCGGGGACCGCCCATCTTGTCCCATCCGAAAAGTGCACGGTCCACATAATCATGGGATCGAAGAGCGATCTACCTGTGGCAAGAAAGGCGATAGGCATTCTTGAGGAGCTGGAGTTGGATTACGGTATTTCGGTGGCGTCGGCGCACAGGACCCCTGATCTGGTCGAGGATGCCGTGAAGAGGTCCGGGGCCAGCGTCTTCATAGCGATTGCGGGGCTTTCGGCCGCTCTTCCGGGAGTGGTCGCTTCACATACCCGAAAACCTGTGATAGGCGTTCCGGTCTCGGGGAAGGTCCCGTTCGATTCCCTTCTCTCCATAGTGCAGATGCCCCCCGGCGTCCCCGTAGGATCCGTGGGGGTCGACAGGGGAGACAATGCCGCCCTCCTCGCAGCAAGGATCCTTGCATTGAACGATGATGCGTGTCTTTCGGCTCTTGACCGTTACACCATCAGGATGCGGGAGAAGGTCTTGGCATCGGCGGAGGAAGTGATCGGTGATATATGATGCATGATACCATCGCCATTGTGGACAATGGTGGCCAGTTCGCTCACCTGATAGCGACAAAGGTCAGGAACACGGTCCATGTGAAGACGCTCATCGTTCTTCCTTCATGCAGTGTGGAGGACCTGCCAGAGGGTCTGAAAGGAATAATCCTTTCGGGGGGCCCGGATTCGATCCATGAGGAGGGGTCGGTCAGGTTGAACCCCGATATACTGGGACTGGACGTTCCCATTCTGGGACTGTGCTACGGTATGCATCAGATAGCCATTCATTACGGGGGATCCGTGGAATGCTCCGACAGGAAGGAATACGGGTTTGCCAGCCTCAAAAGGAAGGATGACCCGATCTTCAGGGGTATTCCCCAGGATGACAGGGTGTGGATGAGCCACGGCGACAAGGTAACGGTTCTCCCCGAAGGATTCATGACCATAGGGTCCACCCCGAACTGCCCCGTTGCGGCCATGTCGGACATCGGAAGGAAGAGATGGGGGTTCCAGTTCCATCCGGAAGTGGAGGATACGAGACACGGGACGGAGATGCTCTCGAACTTCGTCCTGGACATCTGCTCGGCCCGTCCCGACTGGACGGCGGAATCCAACCTGGAGGAGATAGTTGAAAGGATAAGGATGGAGGCCGGGGGCAGGAAGGTGCTCTGCCTGGTCAGCGGGGGTGTTGACTCCACGGTCGTGGCCACCCTGCTCAACAGGGCCCTTCCGGAGGATAGCACGTATTTCATTCACGTCGATACCGGATTGATGAGAAAGGACGAATCCAGGATGGTGGAGCAGGCGTTGAGAGAGCAGGGTCTCGGGAACCTGAAGGTGGTGGATGCATCCCGAAGATATCTGGACGCTCTCAAGGGTGTAGTGGAACCGGAGGAAAAGAGGAAGATCATAGGCAGGCTGTTCATAGATATAATCAACGATGAAGCATCCGCCGCAAGGGAGAATGACTGGGTTCTGGCACAGGGGACCCTGTATCCGGATACGATCGAGAGCGGCGGGACCATGAATGCCGATGTCATCAAGACCCACCACAACAGGGTGGACGTCATTATGGAAATGATATCCGAGGGCAGGGTCATGGAACCGGTGAAGGAGCTCTACAAGGCCGAGGTGAGGCAGGTCGGGGAAATGCTCGGCCTTCCCCGCGACCTTGTGCACCGTCATCCTTTCCCCGGCCCGGGACTGGGAATAAGGGCTCTCTGCCAGGACCGTGCTCTCATCGACAGCAATCTTGAAGCTGCGGGGAATATTCAGCCCCAAGTCCTGAAACGTATGGACGAGGATGATTGGGCGGGGAGCAGGCTGAAGGGACTGGTCCTTCCGGTCCTGTCGGTCGGGGTCAAGGGGGATGCGAGGTCCTACGAGCATCCGGTGGCATTATGGTTGAACGATTCAGAACTGGATTGGAAGGAACTCAAATTTTTCTCCACCAGACTGATAAACGATTGCAGGGGTATAAACCGCTGCGTTCTGATGTTCAGCCCCCGGACCCTGAAGCCCCCGACACCGGTGGAGAGGACGATCACACGGGAGAGGATGGAGCTTCTCAGGAAGGCCGATCACGAGGTGATGGAGGCCCTCCGGCGTCACGACCTCTACGATTCCATATGGCAGTGCCCGACCGTTCTCGTTCCCGTTGGTTACAAGGGAGGGGAGCTGGTCGTGATACGACCTGTCTGGTCGAAGAGAGCAATGACCGCCGAGGTCTCGGAACTGCCCGGGGAACTGCTCGACGACCTTGTACCGAGGTTGATGTCGATGGAGGGAGTGGATGCAGTCGGGGTAGATGTGACATCCAAACCCCCGGGGACCATCGAATGGGAGTGATATGATGGGGCTGGTCCTTGCTTCATCCTCACCGAGAAGGAAGAAGCTCATGGAGGAGGCCGGATACCATTTCAGGGTAATGGAACCGGCATCCGTGGAGATCCACTCCGGCCCCCCATGGGAGCTTGTTGTTGAGAATGCCAGGAGGAAGGCACTCTCCGTCGGGGGAGGTGTGAACGATGTCGTCATCGGGGCGGATACGGTCGTTCTGTGCGGGGGAACTGTCCTGGGGAAACCCGGGGATGAGGAGGATGCCAGGAGGATGCTCCACCTCCAGATGAGAGCCCCGCAGAAGGTGTATTCGGGGTTGGCGGTCCATGATGCGGAGAAGGGGAAGATCGTCACGGGATACGAGGTATCGGCAGTGGTCATGTCCGGTGGGGCCGAGGCTGTCGAGACATACATCTCCAGCGGGATGTGGAAGGGGAAGGCAGGCTCCTTCGGCATCCAGGATGACAGCCATCTCGGGATCCGTGTGATCTCCGGGGAGAAAGACAACGTTACGGGCATGCCCATGGTCCTGCTGGAAAGACTGCTGTCCCTTATAGGGTTCAGCCGCGGTGGTTCGGACATTTCGGGTGACGGTTCACCGGTGGGACGTTCCGTGACGGGAAGGGAAGGAGGTTCTCAATGAAAATCGAATACGTGCCGATCGGATATGTGCGGTCCCCTTTCAGGGAACCGTCCGGGGTTCCCATACAGACGAGAGCAGGCAACGATATTGAAGGGACCGTCGAGATACTGGAGGAATATGCGGCGGGTCTGTCGGACCTTGAAGGCTTCTCTCACATCATAATGCTGACGCACATGCATATGTGCGAGGGATACCGGCTGAAGGTCACACCCTTTCTGGACGATGTGAAGAGGGGTGTTTTCTCCACGAGAGCTCCCTGCAGACCGAATCCCATAGGTTTTCACATATGCAGATTGGATGGTGTGGAGGGCAGCATACTGCATATAAGGGATCTTGACATGATCGACCGGACCCCTGTCCTGGATATCAAACCATACATTCCCCAGGGTTATGAACGGGAAGATGTCAGGATAGGATGGCTGGAAGGAAAGCTCGATGAATTCCTGTCCACTTATGCGGATGACCGGTTCAGTCGATCCGGGAGCCGTTGATCTCGATATGATGGGTGATGTCGACGGAGGCAGAGAGCATTGCCGTTACGGAGCAGTATCGCTCCTGCGAGAGTCTGACCGCCTTCTTCACCTTCTCCGGGTCAACATCATCTCCTTTCAGATGATATATCATGTGGATCTTCGTGTAGACCTTGGGATGCTCCTCTTTCCTCTCATGGGTCTCCGTCATCCAGAATTCGCTGTATTCGACCTTCATCTTCACAAGGATGGATATGACATCCATTGCTGTGCAGCCCATGAGCGACTGGAGAAGAAGCTCCATGGGTGCTGCGGCGGATTCGAACCCACCGACCTTCCTGCTCGTGTCCATGGGAACCATATGCCCGCTTTCCGTGAATCCCGCAAGGGCCAATCCGTCCACCTTTCTGAGATAGGCCATGAACGATCCTCCTGACGCATCTCCTATCGGCGTGTGGTAGATAATATTTCCCCCTCATCATTGCAGGATCCCCTGTCCCGTTCTTTCCTTGTATATATGTTAAATATCATACCTTCTTTCTCCCTTCACTCTCTGAAGCCAACTGGAGGCATATCGGTGAATGTCGATGGGGAAGGTCAGAACCCGCCAGGTGATTCGGTCACTCTCGAGAACGAGGTGTTGAAGCGCTGGAGAGACCTCGATATCATCGACAGACTTCTGGAGCACAACAAGGGAAATGAATACTTTCGTTTCCTGGAGGGCCCCCCCACAGCCAATGCGGCTCCGGGAATCCATCATGTCTTTGCCAGGACCGTGAAGGACACCGTATGCAGGCACAGGAATATGAAGGGGTTCTACGTTCCGAGGATGGGAGGATGGGACTGTCACGGCCTTCCCGTGGAGCTCTCTGTGGAGAGGAAGCTGGGGATAGAGAACAAGGACCAGATAGAGGAATACGGTATCGAGCCCTTCATCAAGCAGTGCAGGGAGTCCGTTTTCACCCATATCGACCTGTGGTCGAGGCTCACCGAGAGAATGGGTTACGTTCTGGACCTGAAGGACCCCTACATCACAATGAAGGATTCCTACATAGAATCCGTGTGGTGGTCCCTCAAGGAGATATGGAAGAAGGGCCTTCTCACCGAGGGGCATCAGATCGTGCCCTTCTGTCCCAGGTGCGGGACCTCCCTGTCATCCCACGAGGTGGCTCAGGGGTACAAGGAGGTGGAGGACCCCTCCATCTTCATCAAGTTCAAGGCGGCCTCCAGGGAGAACACCTATCTCCTGGCATGGACAACGACACCCTGGACCCTCATATCCAATGTTGCACTTGCGGTCAACCCGGACGAGTTCTACCTCAGAATTGCCTACAAGGGCCAGGAGATGATTCTGGCGGAAAAGAGAGCGCATGAGCTGCTGAAGGAAGGGGAATACGAGGTCATCCAGAGGATAACCGGGTCGGACCTTGAGGGGATGAGCTACGAACCGCTTTACAATTTCATCGAGCCGGAAAAACCCGCGCATTTCATAACGACAGCGGATTTCGTCACGATGGAGGATGGGACCGGCATCGTCCATATTGCTCCGGCATTCGGAGAGGACGATTATCAGGTGGGAATGAGATACGACCTCCCGTTCGTACAGGCAGTTCATCCCAACGGTACCTTCAAGGAGGAGGTGACACCCTGGAAAGGCATGTTCGTGAAGGATGCGGACGAGCTAATCATCCGGGATCTTGATGAGAGGGGTCTTCTGGAGGGTGTTCACATGTACTCTCATCAGTATCCGTTCTGCTGGAGATGTGATACGCCCCTTCTCTACTATGCCCGAAGGTCCGTGTTCATCAGGATGTCGGAGCTCCGCAGGAACCTGATGGATAACAACGAGAAGATAAACTGGTATCCCTCCAATATCAAGAGGGGCAGGTTCGGCAACTTCCTGGAGGAGGTCAAGGACTGGAATCTCTCCCGGGAGAGATATTGGGGGACGCCCCTGCCTCTTTGGAGATGCAGGAACGGCCATGAACATGTCATAGGGTCCCGTGACGAGATCAGGGAGCTTACGGGAAAGGATGACATACCAGAGCTGCACAGGCCCTATGTGGACAGGATAACCTTCCCGTGCAGTGAATGCGGGGAAGAGATGAAAAGGGTGGATTATGTAATTGACTGCTGGTATGATTCCGGCTCCGCCTTCTTCGCCTCTCTTCACTATCCGTTCGAGAACCGGGAGGAGTTCGAGCGGCAGTTCCCCAGGGATTACATTGCGGAGGGCATCGACCAGACCAGGGGATGGTTCTATTCCCTCCTGGCGGTCTCCACCGCGGTGTTCGATGAACCCTCGTACAAGAATGTGATCTGCCACGCTCTCGTTCTTGACGGGGAGGGCAAGAAGATGTCCAAGTCCAAGGGGAATGTTGTGGATCCCTGGGAAGTGTTCGAAACCGACGGTGCCGACGCCGTGCGGTGGTACCTTCTGTCATCATCCCAGCCCTGGAAGCCGAAGCTCTTCTCCAAGGAAAGCGTCAATGAGGTGAACAGGTCCTTCCTTGGCACCCTGAGAAACGTCCTGGGATTCTACAGGACATACGCCGATCTGGACGGCTATGAACCTGCCGACAGGTCGAACCCGCACGATAGGCCTGAGATAGACAGGTGGGTCCTCTCAAGATTGAACACACTCGTGAAGGAAGTGGATTCCAGAATGATGGATATGGACCTCACATTTTCCGCCCAGGCGATAAAGAACTTTGTAATAGAGGACCTCTCCAACTGGTACGTCAGGGTGAACAGGCGCAGGTTCTGGGGAAGCGAGAACACGGCGGAGAAGAGGATGGCCTACGATACCCTTGCGGAATGTCTCTTCACGTTATCCAGGCTCTCGGCCCCTTTCATACCCTTCCACTCGGAGAAGGTATACACGGACATCGGATGGCCAGGGCAGCTGGACTCCGTCCATCTCGAGCCCTATCCATCATTCGATGACGGTCTTGTTGACGGGGACCTTGAAGGGAACATGACGGCCCTCAGGGAGATAGTTGAACTGGGCCGCTCCGCAAGGAGCGGCAGAAATGTCAAGATAAGACAGCCCCTGTCGGTGGCTGTTGTGAAGGGACATCCCCCCTTCAGCAGCGACCTCCAGTCCATAATACGCTCGGAGCTCAACGTCAAGGAGGTCCGGTTCGTGGAGGATCTTTCCGAATACTTCGAGCTCACGGCGGAACCTGACCCGAAGAAGCTGGGACCAAGATTGAAGGGCGCCTCGAGAAGGGTGATTGAGATCCTTGCCCGAAGAGATCCTGTCGAGGTAGCCGCCGAGGTCAGGAAAGGAGGAATGGATCTGGAGGTGGATGGGGAGATGATCCATCTGACCGAGGATGATTTCAGATTCCATGAGGTGCTGGGTGACAGATGGGCCATTGGCGGGGAGGGAGATCTGGAGGTGGTTCTGGACCTGAAGATAACCGATGACCTCAGGAGGGAGGGGATCGCAAGGGAGGTCGTCAGAAGGATCCAGACGATGAGAAAGGATATGGACCTTGATTATGACAGGAGGATACACCTCAGTCTGTTCGGGGACGATGAGATCGTCAAGGGAATTGAATCCTTCAGGGATTACATAATGCAGGAGACGCTTGCCGATTCGCTCACGATAGAATCCGGGATCGATGGGAAGGAGTGGGATCTGGAATATGGCACTCTCAAGGTCTCGCTCAAACTCGGCGAAGTTCCCGTTTGACCCCGGGCATATCCTCCCGATCTCTTCCCGGAAACGGGATGAAGCCGAGACGAAACCGCTTCCCGGGATCAAGAACTTTCACTCTACCCATTTCAATACTTAAATCCGAGTAAGTACTCTTTCTTCCGTCAGAGCGGGATGCAATGTCAAGGTTCTCCACCGAGGTCCGGGTGAATGCTTCGCCTTCGGAAGTGCTCAGGGTAAGCAATAACATATTGAGGGAAATGGACCTTCTTTTCGAGGACAGGGACAGGGACCTTCTTCTTTTCAGGGAAAAGCTTCGTTTCGATCCGTTCAATCCGGTCGAGGTGAAGATAAGGGTCAGGGAAGACGGTGCCGGCTCCAGGGTCGAGCTGGAGGGAGTGAACCCCGGAGAGGGCCCCTATCAGGAGTCCCATGTGAAGACCCTGATATTCGAACTCATGGATCGGCTGGAGGATACCGTGGCCGGGAGATTCGATGATGAGAAGGAGGTCCCTCCCCGTGATCCGGAGATCGCCAGGGAGCTCGACCTCCTCGGGAAGCTGTTCGAGAGGGGCGTTCTCACGGAGGAGGAATTCCGGAGATCGAAAAGCAAGCTGCTGGAATGAATTCCCGCCGGCATCCTGTTTTTCGGGGTCGATCCCGCGGTTTCGTTATTGGTATATCCCCAGCCTTCCCGGATCCTTCCAGCCTGTGGAAGGGTTAAATAATTGTATTACAATAACCATGATAGCGGGGTGGAAGTCGAAATTTTGTTCATCACGCATTCAATCCTCTCTTCTTAGCCCCACCCCGTTCTGATGGGGGGTGCCCTCGTTCGCGAGTGGATCAGCCCTCCATCGCTCTATCCGGTGCCGCAGTGTGCGGTACTATCGTCGTCCTGCATGCGGGGGATCCTCTCGATCCTGCCGTGGCTCTCACCACCTCATTTTCCGGGGTTGACCCGGCTCTTACAATAATATTTGGCGGGGTGCGGATGACGGCGGCCCCGGGTTCCGCATTCAACATTCCTCCCGGGTTATTTCAAACGATTGCGGGAATCAAGGATCCGGTTCACCATCATGTCACACACGGAAATGAGATCATTCTCACGTGTATGATGGAATGCCCTCCATTTCACGCCCCGGAGAAGTTCCATGGCCTCTGAATGCAGTTTCCTCAATCCGGGAGACCTCACCCTGTATTCGCCTCTCAGCTGCTTGACCATGAGTTCGGAATCCGAGTGGAAATCCAGCTCCCTGAACCCCCTCGAGGACGCCCATTCGAGTGCCATGATGAGGGCCCGGTATTCGGCCAGATTGTTGGTTGCCTTCCCTATGTATTCTCCGTACTTTCTGATGATCCTGTCCTTACCTTCCCGTTCTGCAACGGCGATGAAGGCCGATGCCGCGGGTCCGGGATTGCCCCTCGCCCCTCCATCCGTGTAGATCGCGATTCTCATCTTTCCCCACCGCCCAGAGCCTCGTTGTAGGACCATATCCTTTCAAGCGCGGGTCCCAGATCCTCCCCTCTCATGCCTTCGACCCCGCATGCAACAGCGATAACGCTTTTTGTTTCGAATGTGATCCTGGTTCGTCTGCCGTCCCTGTAAGGGTACAGATGTATGATGCCCTTTTCATCCGCCAGGACGGGGACCGGACTCTCGAGAGTGGATCTCGAACCGTCGATCCCGATGAAGTGTTCCCCCGGTTCCGACATCCTCAATGTGAGGGCCCCGGCTATCCTTTCGGAATCGTAGATTCCCAGAGGGACAAGTGTCTCCACCGATGCAAGATTTCCCGCATCCACGAGGGAGTTAATCGTGGGAAGCCCCTTCCGGAGCAGCCTTCTTGCAAGGGCCTCGGACGACGGGCGGGTCTTCGTGGGATCCACGGAGATCTTCCAGTAGAATCTCCTCAAGGATCTGATGTTTCTTTCGCCCGGCAGTCTTTCAAGGTCAAGCCCCCTTTCGGCCATCATGGCTCTGATATTGCCGGAAAGTGCATCGAAAACGACCTGTCTGCTCCTTTCGACCCTTATGCTCTTCCTTTCAACGGATTCGATGAACGCTCCCAGAGCGGATACCTCTTCCGTGATGGATATCTCCATACCCGTGAAATGGTGACGAACTATTTCATCATGGCGGGTCCGGGAAGGACGATCCACCCCGGATTCCATCCGTTTCTCCATCAGGGCCCCACAGTAAATGAATTATATTCCGGTTGTACTTTTCCGGATATGGGTTTTTCAGTGAGGGAGCTGAGAAAGATCATTCCCGGGGCTGTTGCGGGGATGGTAATTATTCTCACGGTCTCTGCGCTTCTCTTCATCACCTTCGAAGAGAACCATCCACCCACGGCGAGGATAGGCATCAGTCCCGGGATCGTGAGGGCGAACGAGCCCGTGACGCTGGATGCATCCGGATCCTCGGACCCCGATGACGATTTCGATGAACTGTCGTTCAGATGGACCATAATGGACACATTCGAGAGCACCATACCCGTCCTGAAGTTCTCATTCCCGGAGCCGGGTAACTACACGGTGGTACTCACGGTCCAGGACAGTTCGGGCGTGTCTGATACGGATTCCATCTTCGTTGAGGTTCTTCCCTGATGTTCCATGTTGGAAATCAATAAATAACCGGGGTTGTTTAGGATGCAAAAAGGCTTTTTCAGGGGAGCACAAAATGTTGCTGAAAGACCATATTCCAGGAGATGACGGAGAACTGAAGGACCTCATTCTCCGTATATCGGAAATGGGAAAGAGGATCCGTGAAGGTTTCATCTCCAATCAGGGCGTTTCCGATACGGAGAACATCTACGGTGAGACACAGGTCGAGATGGATAAATGGGCGGACGGGATCCTTGTGGAGGGGTTGCGGCATCTCCCCTACATGGCATCCATAGTATCCGAGGAGAGGGACGATATCGTGGAATGCTCTCCCGGAGGGAGCCTGTCCGTCTGTTTCGATCCGCTGGACGGTTCGTCCCTCATGGGAGTGAACCTCACCGTCGGGACCATAGTCGGTATCTACCGCTCCAGGTCACCCCTGAGGCCGGGCTCGGAGATGATCGGTGCAATGTACATCCTGTACGGGCCGCTCACGACACTCGTCTATTCCGTCGGGAATGGCGTCCATGAGTTCGCACTGGATGCCCGGGGATCCTACGTTCTTCAGCGGGAGAACATGAGGATCGGAGATGGACATATCTACGCTCCGGGGGCATTGAGGAAGGATTGGCTCCCCTATCACAGGCAATTCATAGAGAGGCTGGAATCGGAAGGATACAAGCTCAGGTTCTGCGGCGCCTTCGTGGCGGATGTTCACCAGATAATTATAAAAGGTGGTGTGTTCACCTATCCAGCCTTCGGGAACAAACCGTCAGGCAAGCTCAGGCTGCTTTTCGAGGCAAACCCCATGGGCTATATCGTCACCAACGCCGGCGGAGCGGTGTCCGACGGTAATGGCGACATACTTTCCATTCAACCTGAAAGACTGGACCAGAGGGTCCCGGTGTATATTGGAGGGAAAAGGGAGATAGGGATCATAGAAGATGAGAAGAGAAAGGAGGATGAAGGATGATGGCAAAGGGACCCCTGCCCGGGGACATGGTATTCGATTCACTGAGGGGGCAGCCCTCCATAATCATGGCATGCAATGCCAGGATGACGGGAGGTATTGCAAGAGGAATAATGAGGGCCGCAAAGGACATGGATTCCGCTGTAATATTCGAGATAGCAAGGTCCGAATCCGACCTCAACGGCGGCTACACCGGAATGACCCCGAAGATGTACATCGATGAGATAAGGAGGACAGCGGACGAGGTCGGGCATGATATCTATGTTGTCCATGCGGACCATATCAGCATCAAGAAAGGGGATGATGAGGACCTTCGGTCAACAAGGGAGCTCATCAAGCATCAGATAGATGCGGGATTCACTTCCTTTGCCATAGATGCGTCCCATCTGTTCGATTTCAAGGGAAGGGACCTCAGGGAGGAACTGGCTGACAACATCCGGTGCACAACCGAGATGGCCCACTTCATAAATGACAATATGGGGGACAGGAGCTTCGGCCTCGAGGTGGAGGTAGGTGAGATCGGAAAAACCGATGAATCCGGAAGGGTGCTGACCACACCCGAGGAGGCTGTGACATTTCTGGGAGCACTGAAGGAGAATGGTGTGAATCCGAACCTCCTTGCCATAGCCAATGGCTCCGCTCATGGCAATACCATTGACGAGAATGGGAAGGTCATTCCCCAGGTATCGATCGATATTCAACAGACGGTGAGGGTGGCAAGGGCCATCAGGGAAGCCGGATTCGATGTATCCATAGCCCAGCATGGAATAACCGGAACACCCAGGGACCTCATCAATCTCCATTTTCCCAAGGGAGATATCCTGAAAGGAAACGTTGGAACCCACTGGCAGAACATATATTATGATGTTATAAAGATCTTCGAACCCGAGCTGTATGCAGACATGAGGGAATATGTTCTTCAGCGATTTGGAGAGAAGAACAGGGGAAAGCCCGAAGAGGTCATATTCGTCAAGAACGCCAAGCATGCCTTCAAACCCTTTCTGGAGAGAAATCGAAAACTGGGCGGTGACACTCTTTCCGCAATGGAGGCAATGGCATATGCGGAAGCAAAGCTCTATTTCAGGGCGTTCAGCTCGGAGGGCACCGCTTCCATCGTGAGGGAGCATCTGGAGAATTCATGAGGTGATGAGATGGACCTGCCAGTCATAATCCTGAACTTCAAGACCTACAGCCAGCTGGACGGAAGTGGCACGCTGGAACTTGCCAGACTCTGTCAGGATGTCCATGATGAAACGGGTGCTTCGATAGCCGTGTGTCCTCCGCATGTGGAACTTGCCAGGGTCGCATCGGAGGTAAGCATCCCCGTTCTTGCACAGAATGCCGATATATGGGATGGCTCCGTCAGGACGGGAGGGGTCACCCTCTCGCAGCTGAAGGGCATAGGCGCATCGGGCCTCCTGATCAATCATTCCGAGAGAAGGAGAACACTGTTCGATATGGAGGCCCTGATAACGGGATCCAGGGAAATGGGTCTCACGAGCATCGTATGCACGAACAATGTCAACTCTTCAAGGGCAGCGGCTGCAATGGAGCCGGATTTCGTGGCAATGGAGCCTCCCGAGCTCATCGGAGGCGACATCTCCGTCACGTCCGCCGATCCCGGTATAGTCAAGAGGACCGTGGATGAGGTGGCAAGAATATCTCCGGGGGTCAGGGTTCTCACCGGGGCCGGTGTCAAGACCGGGGAGGATGTGGCAAAGGCCCTTGAACTGGGCACCCATGGGGTGCTTCTCGCATCCGGCGTGGTCAAGGCATCCGATCCCGGGACCAAGCTCCGCTCCCTCATCGATGGTCTTTCCCGATGAGTTTCGAGCCAGCTTTTGGCTGGGCCTGACCTCTTTTGGCTAGCTTCGAGCTTGTAGGATAATATAGTATGACCGGAATAATGTTGCATCAATAATGTATCCGTTCACCCGGGGTTGTCAAATGGAGGATAAGGAAGAACATTGTGGAATCTGTGCGGCGGATGTACCGGGAGAGAACGTGGCCTACTCTCTCTACCAGATGATGAGCGATCTGCAGCATCGCGGACAGGCTGGTGCGGGCATATCCACCTACAATCCGGCAAGACCGATTATCCTGTGGACCTACAAGAGACCGGGTCTCGTCAGCGAGGTTTTCGGCGGAGCCGATGAAGAGGAATTCCACTCCATCATGAACAAGTACAGTGGTGAAAGGGGGATCGGTCATAATCGTTACGGGACCTCGGGGGAATTGACATCCAGACATGTCCAGCCCTTCGAGAGGGTCCATGGTGTGAAATACAAGTGGTTCTCCTTCGGTTTCAACGGACACATAGCAAACAGGAGCGAGCTGGAGGAGAGGATAAAGAAGATGGGCTACCACCTCATGCTCGACACGGACACCGAGGTGATGATGCATTATATCTCGAAATACGTGGCTGATACCAATGGTGACATCAGGGAAACCTTTTCCAGGATCGCCGGGGATTTCGATGGTGCATACAACATCACATACATCGATGCCCGCGGAAATCTTGCGGTGATGAGGGATCCCTGGGGTATCAGGCCCTTATCCGTTATACAGACGGACCGGGGTGCGTTCGTTGCTTCGGAAACCTGTGCTCTGTACCGTCACGGGACGGAGGGAATAAGACACCTGGAGCCGGGCGAGATGGCGATCCTGAAGGACGGGAAGATGACCTTTCAAAGGTATACGAAGGCAAGGAGGAGGTCCCTTTGCTTTTTCGAGTTCATTTACTTCGCGGCGGTGACCTCGAACATCGACGGAAGGTCGGTTTACGAAACCAGGAAGAGATGCGGAGAGGAACTCGCCCGTCTAGAAACGCAGAATATCAACGACCGCGATTGGGTTGTGATCCCGGTTCCGAACACCGCGAGACCGATTGCGAGTGCGTATGCCAAGGCGATAGGGTTTCCCCAGATCTACGATGAGGGATTGATAGCCGTCGGAAAGGGGAGGACATTCATAGATGAGGGGGATAGATCGATGAAGGTGAGGAGAAAATTCCTCCCCATACCTTCCGTGATAAAGGGGAAGAAGGTCATTGTGATAGACGATTCCATCGTTAGATCAACGACAATGGCCACTCTCGTCAAATACCATCTCAAGGAACTTGGCGGAGCCAGGGAGGTGCATGTCAGAATAGCCACGCCGCCCATCATCGCACCATGCTATTACGGAATAGACATGAGGACGTTCAAGGAGCTGATCGGAGCTTCCTACCAGGACCGGATACAGAACGGTGTTATCTCCGACGAGGCGCTGGAGGAAATTGCAGGGAGGATAAATGCGGATTCACTGATATACATGACCCATGGGGGATTACTATCGGCTCTGCAGATGGACAGGAACGATGTGTGCATGGCCTGCCTGAACAGGGAATACCCCACACCCAAGGGGCAGGAGCTGGACGAGAGGAACCATGATATCTTCCAGGGATGCTGATCATGTAGATGGAACCGATCCCGGTTTTCCGGAATGAAGGTTGTATTTTCCCTTATCGAATTATTTTGCCCAAAACATACATATACCCTCTATATCTTCACAAAGTCCAGACAGTAAATACATGTCCGGGGGATATGAATGGCGCGGATAATTACCATTGTGAACCAGAAGGGCGGTGTGGGAAAGACCACCACGGCGATAAACCTCTCCGCATCCCTTTCATTTCTTGGAAAGAGGTCCCTTCTAATAGACACGGATACCCAGGGTAATACAACCTCCGGTCTCGGATTCGACAAGAACGAGATGGAGTTCACGATCTACGAGGTGCTCACGGGTCAGTGCGGGATCCGTGATTCCATAATCCATACCGACCTCGAGAACCTCGATATCATAGGTTCGAATATAAACCTTGCAGGAGCGTCCGTGGAGCTTGTCAATGTTCCCGAGAGGGAGAAGATCCTGAAGAACGCGCTCAAGGAGGTCAATGATGAATATGATTTCATCCTCATAGATTCCCCTCCGTCCCTGGGTCTGATAACACTGAACAATCTTACGGCAGCCGAATCGGTGCTTATTCCGCTTCAATGTGAATATTTTGCTCTCGAGGGAATGTCGGAGCTTCTGGACACGATATTCCTGGTTCAGAAGAACCTGAATCCGGACCTAACCATCGAGGGAATATTGATGACCATGTATGACCGGCGGACCAACCTGTCGAAGCAGGTTGTGGCCGAGGTTCAGAACTACTTTGGTGAAAAGGTGTATCGGACGATAATACCGAGGAACGTCAAACTCGGCGAAGCACCCTCATTCGGGAAACCCTCGATACTGTATGCCCCCGAATCGACGGGTGCCCAGGCATATATGGACCTTGCAAGAGAAGTGATAGCTCATGGGTAAACCCGCTCTGGGAAAGGGTATGAAGGACCTCCTTGTCAAGAACTTCGGCCTTGTCGGGGAGAAGGAATCGACGACCGATGCTGAAAAGGCCTTGAAGGAGTTGAAGGTTAACATAGATAGATTCCATGCACAAGGTTTCAATACGGACCTCCTCAGGGAACTGGAGGGTAAGGGACCCAAGGAGATCCTGAAGGGAATAGAGAGTTACCGGGCATCCGTGAAATCGCTGAATTCGGCCCAGACGATACTCCGGTCTCTCGAAGGTTACGGTTATTCCGATGAAATAGACTCCATTACCGAGATGATAAAGGACCCTTCGAGGACCGGGGAGGTTCTGGAGAAAGTGGAGGAGCTCAAGCAGAGGATACAGGTCGAACATAACCTGACGATCGGTGGAAGGGAGAAACCAAGGGACAAGCTCACGAAGTCCCTGGAGGAAAAATCGAAGAAATTGAGGAATGCCGACATTTCTGAAAAGGATGTCGAGGGAATGGATATCGATGAGGAGGCCCTTGACGGGCTTCTTGATGATCTTGAGGATATCGAGGAGGCCTTTGGCGATACCGAGGGTGAGGATCCCCTTCTGTCAAAGATCTCCGAATGGGAGGATATGGGGTACTTCGTGGACAACCTGAAAACCTCCATCAGTGAGGACCGGAAGAGGGGTGAAAAGGAGGCAAGCCAGTTCGAGAAGGATGTGGCCCGGATGGAGGAGGTGAAGAGGAGGTTCAGCGAGATGGACCTTTCCGCCTTCCAGGAGGAAGCCCAGGAGATACTGCTCAGGTTCCAGTACCCTCATCTTGCGGGAGAGGTGAACAATGAGCTCGACAGTATCGAGATGAGGATCAAGGAGGCGGAGCGGCTGGTAGATGAAGCCGCGTCAGAGGAAGAGAAGAAGACCGAAACCGCGGAGGAGGAAAAGCCCAAAGCTTCGCAGGTCCCGGAAGACGTGAAGGAGACCGGAGAAGTGACCGGGCCGGAAGAGGAGGTTCCAGCCCCCGATCGGGAAGCTCAATCGGAATCCGAATCGGAAAGGGAGCCGCCATCGGATGCTGAAGCTCCGGAGGAAGTAGAGACCGCCGGGGCGGTGGAAGGAGAAGAAGGGGAGAAAGAGCCCCCGGAAGGCGTTTCGGAGAGGAAGAAGGCCTCCGGGAAGGAGACGGAGGAGGCGGGTCCGGCCGAGAAAACGGTGGAGGGCCCCGGCCCGTATTCGAAATACTCGCCCGAGGAGCTCCTCGATATGGCTAAGGAAGCCTACAAGGAGGGAAGGATGGAGGAAGCCCTCACCCTGTTCAAGGAGATACTTAGGAAGGATCCCGAATCCTCAAAGGCCAGATTCATGATAAGAAGGATCTCTCAGAAGCTCTGACAGTGTTGACATTCCCGATCGTTGAGTGGTGATCTTCTCCCGGATCTCCATGAAGGTTTTTTCTAGTGGAATCCCATCTACCAGGGAATGCCATCCCTGCGGGATATAATGGAACTCGGAAGAATGCACACGGCGGCAGCGACCGCCGCGGTCCCCGCGGCCGGCTGCCTGGCTGCCGGAGGCGGATTGGAAGCTGCACTGCTGGTGGCTGCCGCCTCCCTCCTTCATCACGGGTGGGGATTCTCCATGAACGAGATCCTTGACCAGGAGATCGACGGGAAGAGCGGGGATCTGACGAATAAACCACTTGTATCCGGCAAGGTATCTTCCGGGCAGGCGCGGGTGGTATCCGCATCCTTCCTGATACTCTCCGGTACGGTCTTCATCGTGGCGGCATTCATGACAGGTGCCGGCATTCTGTCTATCGCAGCTCCATTCCTTCTCTCGACCGCTCTCGGATCCCTTTACAATATTTACGGGAAGAAGGTGCCTCTCATGGATATCCCTCTTTCGGGATGGATGTTCTTTCTCGTCGTTACCGGTGCTTATGCCGGGGGTGGGGATGCTGCGTCGTTCCCTGTCGGGGTCTGGGCGGTCGCCATCATGGGCGCACTTCACATACTCTACAACAACTCCGTGGAGGGAGGAATGAAGGATGTAGATAATGACAGGTCCCAGGGATCGAGAACCCTTGCCGTGGTGTCCGGAGCAAATTATAACGGGCAGAAGATGTCAGCTGGACCGGCGATGAGGATATGGGCGGTCCTTCTCAGGGTTCTCTTTGCGGTTTCGGGTATGGTCTTCTCGCTGTTTATTGCATCGGAGGCGGGTTGGGGGGAATGGATCGTCATTCTCGTATCGATATCGGGACTGCTGCTGATATCGGATTCCATGTCCCTTGTGATCCGTGACAGGGTGATGAAGAGGAGGAAGCTCCTTGGAAGGTTCGCGGTTCACGAGATCGGCTCCTTCGCATTCACGCTCCTTGTCATCATGCCTGTTCTTGGCCCTTGGTGGGTGATGGGTCTGTTCATCCTCCCGCTTCTTTGGTTCATGTCGATGAACCGGCTCCTTTACGGTAACGGGATGGTTCCCGGGGTTTGATCCCCCTGGGGGCTGGAAAAGAGAGAAAGGAGGATCTCTATTTCAATGCGAGCATCCTCTCGAGAGGAGCTCTGTTCTTCTCGATGATCTCCGGGTCGAGTTCCACTACGGGTCCCATGTTCTCGAGGGCCTTGAGGACATCCTTCAGGCCGATCTTTTTCATGTTGGGGCATACGGCGGTATCGAGTCTGTGGAATATCTTGTCCGGTACCTCTTTCTCCAACCTGTGAACAAGCCCTTCCTCCGTCCCTACTATGAATTCCCCCGCATCGGAAGAGGATGCGAACCTCAGCATTCCCTCGGTGGATGTGACGTGATCGGCCATTTCTATGACCTCCATCCTGCACTCGGGGTGGACCATTATCAGCGCGTCCGGGTATTTTCTCTTGACCTCGAGGATCTGTTCCGGGGTGATATCGTCATGGACATGACAGTATCCCGCCCATAAGTGGACCTTCTTCTCCGGTACCCTTGATTGGACATATGCTCCCAGGTTAGAATCGGGTATGAAGATAACCTCCTCCGCATCGAGAGACCTGACAACCTTCACGGCATTCGCGGATGTGCAGCAGATGTCGGAGTGTGCCTTGATCTCGGCAGTGGTGTTCACGTAGGCCACGACCGGAGCCCCGGGATGCTCCCGTCTGAAAAGTTCCAGGCTATCCACATCCACCATATGAGCCATGGGGCACCTGGAGCCGGGAACGGGATGTATGACCTTCTTTTCGGGAGAGATGGCCTTTGCGGATTCGGCCATGAAATCCACCCCGCAGAAGAGGATGTTCGAGCGAGGAGCGTCCCTGGCTTTCATGGCCAGAACGAGGGAATCTCCCACGATGTCGGCTATGTCCTGTACTTCCGGTACCTGGTAGTTATGGGCCAGGATGATCACATCCCGTTCATCTGCCAGCTGCCTGATCCTTTCCTGCAGGGGAGACAGAACACCCATGTCGATGGCAATGTGGCAATCACTATTAATGTTTCGTTGTTTGGATGATAGCTAGGTGTTGTAACGAATGGTAATCAAGGGGTTCCCCCTCTACCTGCTGTTGTTTCCGGGATGCAGCTGCCTTTTCCTCCTCATCAGCTGATCCTTCAATACTAGGAAAGTATGAAGATCTATCTTTTGATCCAGATACATCTCGGCGAGATCCAGGGAGATCTCCCTGAGGACCATGATCTCGGTCACTCTTGCATATCTGATCTCCCTTCCCCTTCTGATCTCCCATATCAATCCCATGCGTTTCAGTTTGCCGAGTATGTAATCAATTCTTTTTTTCGGTATATTCGAGCGTCTGTATATCTCGATTTTCGGCGTTCCCGGTTCCTCGCCGATTACGGATAGGATTCTTTCCTCGCCGGTGGAAAGAGGTGTTTTAAACTTGATATATGACCTGGACCTTCGATCTGTCAGGAAAAAGACCTTTCTCCGGGACATATCCCTGGAAATCACCTTTCCCTTCCTCATGAGGAGATCGAGGTGGTATCTGAGAGTGCCTCTGGTGATGTTGAGATCCCAGGACATCATGTCCATTGAAGCTCCGGGATTCTTCATGAGGTAGCTCATGATAGCGTTTCGCCTGCTGGAATTGTCTGGATCTTCAGCACTCATCATTCTCACTTTGGGAGACCGGATTCATCGTTCACGTTATTCCAGTAACTCCCTTATGGAATTAAAAGATGATTCATCCAATCTCCCATCACGATGATGCCTTTCCGCCCTGCTCAAGATGTCCTGCTTTCTATCCTCGAAGGTCTGATGGAAGTCCCTTGAGAGCACTTCATCCTTCAGGTCATCCATGTTCGGAATCTTCCTCTCCATTGCCCGAGCATTTCCGGCAGGGTGCGGTTCAGGGACATGCACGGCGGATTGATATTCTCGGCCGTGAACGTGAAGGCCGGGGGTCAGGGTGATTCCCCTGTCCGTTGGTGAAAGGTAACCTGTTCTGACACCATCATCCGCGGCAGTGTCCGGCGGGGATCCGGTATGGGGAGGGATGCTCTTGGTGTCAGCTTCCACCGAACCCCTACTTCTTCTCCTTGTGAGAGACAGAATGAAGAGGAACACAGCAAGAGAGAGGAGGACCAACACCATGACGAAGAATGCAATGGTCCTCATGGAGCCGTCCTCCTTATCGGAACATTCGGGGGACATCGGTACATCGAAGATGATCGATTTCCGGGCAAGGGTGCCGTTAAGGTCCCTCACCTCAAGAGATATGGTGTATCGGCCCGGGGAAAGGGTCAGCTCAACTTCCTGTCCTGCAGCGATGATATCCGTACCTTCAACTGTCCAAATGAATGTCAACCCCATCCTGTCCGGATCGATCCCGGTGGGGAGAACAGCTGAAAGCAGAGTGCTTTCCGGTTTCCTTGATAGATTTGCGGGATTCACCTCGATCTCGATGTCGTCCGGTTCCAGTGTCAATGGAAGCGGATCAGGGGGTCCGTTGTCCTCAGGTGCGGTCCCGTTATCCTCCATGGAATCGTCGTCCGGTTCCTCAACGGGTTCCTCCGGTGCGGTCCCGTTGTCCTCCGTGGAATTATCGTCGGGCTCCTCCACGGGTTCCTCAGGTGTGGTATCATTGTCATCGGTGGAATTGTCATCTCCATCCGGGGGTTCAAAGTCGGAGATATTCACATAAAGGGAGCGCATTACGAGTTTATCCTCCCCCTCCATGTGCATGAGAAATTCACCTTCGGGATCGAAGTTGGGTAATGAATAATTGGAATTGTTGAGGAGAACGGGACCACCGAAGCTGCTTCCGTTGTCCCGTGAATATACGACGGCGATCCCTCCACCCTTGTTATCATGGGCTACATAGATCATGTCCCTGGAGTCAGATGCCGTGATGGCCACATTGAGAGGGGGTGGGACCAGGTCACTTCCGAACTGCTCAGCTTTCTCTCCTATTTTTTGAAGAGGCGCCCACTGGGACCCATTTCCTGAATTTGTATAGAACACATCATAACCGAGCCGTTCACTGACCACAAGATGGAATCTTCCATTGTATTCGATCATCTCCACCTGGTCCGGTTCATCGGCCAGATAGAAGAGATTCTTTGGCGAGGTCCAGTTCGAACCATCCGTGGATGTTGTGATATGGATGGAATTCGTGTTGGTATACGTGTAGAGAAGGTATATGGTGGATATTCCACTTATATTGGATACCATTGCGCTCATTCTGCTGAAGTAGGTACCCACGTTAAGGTACCTGATGGGGCCCCAGGTCCCGTTGACATCTCTCACCCTGTAAAGGCAGTCCATGTAATGGCTCCTGGTCCACATAAGATATACTTCTCCATGGAAAACGAATGCATTGAATGTTGCGATATATCCGGGGTCGGTGTCATCCATCCGGGTTGTCGTGTATTTCGTTGAATTTCTCCAATCATCAAGGGGTACTTCAATGCAGAAAAAGCTCCATGTGGTCCATGCAAGCTCCACATATTGATTCACGAAACAGTAGAGTGTACCGTTGTAGGGTATCAGGAACACTCTCATGGCGAGATTATCCGACAGATTCCAAAGATGCACGGGATCCGCCCAGGTGGTCCCGTTATCGCCCGATCTGGTGAGAGCTATCCCCTTCGTGTCATTATCCCCGAGTTCCACGAATGCCTGATAGATGAACCCGTTCGCTCTGATCATGGTGTCCCTGGAAAGGATAATGTAATTCGTCCACCAGGAAGCATTCTCGAAAGTGTGAACCGCAGGAAAAGTCTCGTTCTCACCTGTTCCCGATCTTGACATGGGTCCGGTTTCCTGGGCGTGATAGGTTCCAAAGGGTACAATCTGCAGAATCATGAAGGCTACAACTACCGCTGCCGAGACCATGCAGACCGTACGCCTTTGGAACCTCATCTATTTCCCTCCTTATTCCCACTCGTTTTGTTCAGCGTCGGGAATGAGGAAATATGCATATTTATTGATTCTGACCGGTTCATTATCCTATCTGGATATAATATCGTATTTAA
>Ga0190359_1000041_pt1 | contig 67777 bp, 43 predicted proteins | sample 48721823_MG_FD_161269 | JGI IMG/M metagenome (GOLD analysis project Ga0190359, IMG submission 161269) | Hydrothermal vent microbial mat bacterial communities from Southern Trench, Guaymas Basin, Mexico - 4872-18-2-3_MG | ecosystem: Environmental > Aquatic > Marine > Hydrothermal vents >...
TGACGGCGCGGCTGAAGCTGTAGCCGGCCGACTCAGGGCCCCACTTCCACCTCCACCTTCATACTGGTGCCGGGGCCGCAATCGATCTCGACCCGGGCCAGGCCCGGTTTGAGGGCGGTAAGGGCAAGCCTGCCGGCGGTGTCCACCCGGCAATCGACGACACCCCGGGGACGGGTGGTGATCTTCTCCAGGGAGATCTTGCCGGCCTGCGAGCAGGCCTGGTGGCGCAGGGTTTTCTTCTCCCCGGGCTTCATGACCAGGTGCAGCTTGATGCGCTGGACACGCTTCTTCTGCCGTTGCTGGCGCTCGAGCTTCATCTCCCGCTCCACCAGTTCGCCGGGCACCCTGACCGAGGCTTGCAGATCGAGATCCTTCGCCTCCACCTTGATGCTGCCCAGCACCTGGCGGACCAGCTCGTCGTCGAGCGGCGCCAGCCGTGCCACCGCCAGCAGGCCGCGGGTGAGATCGGCCAGCAACCTGGCCGACTCGGCGTCGCTGGCCCGGGTGGCGGCCGAGACGACGATGTCCCGGCCCAGGGTAACCGTCAGCAGCAGGCCGTCGAGTTCCGGCAACTTGGCCGGCAGGCCGGTAACCGCACCTGCCTTCTTGAGCTTGTCGAACATGTGCCCGGGCATGGCCGCCACCCACAGGGTGGTGCCCCCGGGAATGCGCTCCAGCACCGGGCGCAGGGCCCGGTTGCCCCACAACCCGGCCACCCGGCCGGCCCGCGCCGCCAGGGCGCACTCCAGGGTGCGGGGCTGTCCCACCAGCAGCAGCTTCTCGTCGGGACGGGCCACGGCAACGGTCTGCATGCGCCGGGGATCCTGGTCGAGCGGCAGGCGTATCTGCAGGATGTCCGTTCCCTGCAGGCGGCGCCGCTTGATGGTGAAGGAATCCTGCCCCCGGTCACCCAGCAGGGAAGCCAGGGCACCCGGTTCGAAGCCCGGGAACCTCCCCTCCACCACCACCAGCCAGTTGTCCACCGGCATCTCGCCGGCGGGGTTCTCGGCCAGGGTGGCGCAGAAGGAAACGGCGGAGATGTCCGAGAAGGGATCGAAGCCCAGCTTCCGGCGCAGCTCCTCGAGCTTGATCCCGCCGGCTTCGATCTGGTCCTTCACCTCGAGCTGGCCCACGAAGCGCGACTTCAGCACGGCCTGCAGGTCGAGCCGGCCCACCACCTCGCACTGCCCGGGCAGCAGGCGCGCCTGGCCCAGGGTGTCCTGCAGCCGGGCCGGCACGCCGGCCAGGGCCAGCAGGGATTCGCTCTCGCTGCCGCGTCCCAGCACCTGCAGCAGTTCCTGCCGGCGCAGCAGGGCCGCCTCGGCCAGCGCCGGCTCGGCGGCGGCCTGCTGATAGGCCCGGAGCGCTTCCCGGGCATCGCCCCGGGTGTACTGCAGGTACAGGCCCCGCTGCAGGGCCAGGTGGGTCCCGGTCTCGCCGGCGGCCGCCGGCGTCCCCCCGGGGAGCGAAAGCAACATGCCAGCCAAGACGAGCAACTTGCCTTTCATGGATGATCTCCTCCTTTCCGCTCCAGCATGACCAGTGCCGGTCACCCGGCTGTCACCGGCGGGTCACCGGCCGGTCATTTTTCTCCCTTTTCGCTGAAGCGGTAACCGGCGCCGCGCACGGTGATGAAGTGGCGCGGGTGGGCCGGGTCGGGTTCCAGTTTCTGGCGCAGGCGGTTGATGAAGTTGTCCACGGTGCGATCGGTGCCGAAGTAATCGAAGCCCCAGACGCGGTTGAGGATCTCCTGCCGCCCCAGAACCCGCCCCTCCTGTCGCAGGAAAAAGCGCAGCAACTCCAGTTCGCGGCTGGTCAGCTCCACCGGCTGTCCGGCCACCCGAACCGTGCGGGCGGCGAAGTCGATCTCCACCTGCCCGAAGCATACCTGCTCGCCGGTCCTGTCCAGGCGGCGCTGCCGGCGCAGCACCGCCTCGATGCGGGCCAGCAGCTCGGCCAGGCCGAAAGGCTTGGTGACGTAGTCGTCGGCGCCCATTTCCAGCCCGCGCACCTTGTCCATCTCCTCGCCCTTGGCGGTGAGCATGATCACCGGCATCTCCAGCTCCAGCCGGCGCAGTTCGCGCAGCACGGCAAAGCCGTTCATCTCCGGCAGCATGACATCGAGCAGGATGAGATCCGGCTGCTTGTCCACGGCCAGTTCCAGCCCGCGCTGGCCGTCGCCGGCCACGTGCACGGTGTAGCCCTCGAAGCGCAGGTTCTTCTCCAGGCCCCGGGCGATGGCACTGTCGTCTTCCACGACCAGGATGGACTCTTTCATGCCCTCCCCTCCCGGTGATCATTCCCGGCCGGCGGGCCGTTCCCGGCCAGCGGCAGGCGTACCGTGAAAGTGGAACCACGACCCGGGACGCTGTCCACGGTGACCGTACCGCCGTGGGCCTCGACGATGTAGCGCACCAGGCTCAGGCCCAGGCCGCTCCCCCCCACTTCCTGCGCCCGGGGGGTGTCCACCCGGTAGAACTTCTCGAAGATCTTCCTGTGCTCGGAGCGGGGAATGCCGATGCCCTGGTCGCGTACCCATATCTCCAGCTCCGTGCCCTCCACCCGGGCACCGATGGTGATCTCCCGGCCCTGGGGGCTGTACTTGACGGCGTTGCCGATGAGGTTGACCAGCACCTCCACCAGCGAATCGCGATCGACGGACAACGAGGGCAATTCCGCCGGCATCTCCAACCTGACCTCCAGGCCGCTGCCGGCGATCTGCGAGCGGCAGGCGGCCAGGGCCTGCTCCACCAGCTGCCGGGGCTGACAGGGCTCGAAGCGATAGGCCCGGCGGCCCTTTTCCATGCGCGAGAAATCGAGTATGCGTTCCACCAGCCGCGACAGGCGCTCGGTCTCGACGGCGATGGTCTGCAGGCACTCGCGGCGTTCCTCCTCTCCGCGCACGCGTTCGAGCAGCAGGGTCTCGGTGAACATGCGGATGGAGGTCAACGGGGTGCGCAGCTCGTGCGACACCGAGGATACGAAATCGGTCTTCAGGCGCGACAGGCGACTTTCCCGCAACATCAGGCGTACCGTCCAGGCGATGCCCCCTCCCAGCAGTAGCACCACCAGGCCCAGCAACCACAGGTAGAGCCGGGAACGACTCCGGGCCAGGGTATCCAGCGCCGCGGCATCGAGCATCTCCAGCTGCAGGCGCCAGGCCAGGTCGGTCTTCTTGAGAAACACCATGCCCGCCAGCACCCGGTGGCAGTCCTCCCGGCAGGGCAGCTCGCTGGGCAGCAGCCGCACCCGCAGGTTCTCGGCCAGGCCCATCTCTTCCAGCAGGCGCCGGGCCACCTGCTCCACCTCGCCACCGGGAAGCAGCACCAGCCCCACCACCGTCTTGCCGCCCCGCAGCAGCAGCAGGTAGCGTTCACCCGCCACCCTGACCGCCAGCAGCTTGGGCTCTGCTTCGGCCAGGCCTTCCAGCCGGGCCAGCAGCTCGAGCACCTTGTCCCGGTTGGCGATCAATCCCAGTGCCTGGTACATCCAGGGCTCTCCGCCGTGGGTGCTTTTCAGTATCTCCAGCACCCGCTCGGCCACGAAGGAAACCTGGTCGAAGGAGGCTCGCAGCCAGACCCCGCGAAAGGCTATCTCCGCGACCAGCGCGCCCACCTCTCCGGCCAGGCGCTCGTCGCCGGCGAGCTGCAGCAGTTCCAGCCGGCGCAGGCGCGAGCCCAGGGCCAGGTTGTAGCCGGCATGATTGACGAACCCGCCACAGTGCTCCACCACCTGGCCGTGGGTCTGCAGGGCACGTTGCCGCTCCCCGGCCCGGTCCTGGGCCCGGGCCAGGGCTGCCAGCAGCGGGCAGCGGGCCGGGTGCGCGGCATCGAGGGTAGCGAGCAGCCGGCGGTAGCCGGCGGCGGCGCTCGCGGCCTCGCCACCGGCCAGTTCCCGTCGTTGCAACTTCTCGAATTCCTCCGGCATGAATCCCTGCCAGGTGGGCAGGGGGGCCTGCTCGCGGGGCAGCAGCATGCCCCCGCCGTGCTCCAGGGCGAAGGGCAGGGTGGCCTGGTAGCGGCGACAGAATTCCTCCAGCCGGGAACCGGGCCGGGCGGTGCGCCGCCGGGCCCAGGCGGCCAGCTCGTCGAGTGCCGGGCCGCTGCCCGCGAGCAGCCCTTCCAGGGTGCGGTTGATCTCCTCGGCCATCCTGGCACTGGCCGGCTCGTAGAGCTTGAACACCCGGCGCCGGGCGGCCTCGCGCTCGTTGTGCACCGCCACCAGCCCGAAGGCGGTGAGCCCCAGGCTGGGCAGGACCACCAGTCCCATCACCACCAGCACGAAGCGCCGCTGCCAGCGCAGGGCGGGATCTGTCACCCGTCTTTTCACGCCGCCACCCTAGCCGGCCCATGTCACCGGATTGTCACGGCGCCAGGATAGCAGCGCCCACGATGAACCCACAAGCACGCAGGAATGCGGGCCGGCGCCCCGGAAACAATTGCCGCGCCGGCCGCGCAGGCCGTCCCGGCTTGCGCACGCTCCACTGGAGCCTGCGCATGCTCGCGCCTTGGCGCTCGCACCGCCGGGACACTATCCGTAGCTGCGAGCTTGCCGAGCAGCGGAGGGCAGCGAGGCGTTAAGCAGGCCGGCGCCACAAAAACAATTGCCGCGCCGGGAACGGGCGGATTGCAGGCCGCGCGACAAGCGTGTACCTTTACCCCATGGTGCAATGGTCGCGACCACTGGCAACCCTGGCCCCCCGGCTGCTGGAGAGGCTGCAGCCGCTCGAGCTGGCCGAGCTGCCCACGCCGGTGGAGCAGCTGCCGCGGCTGGCCGGGCCGGGTGCCGCCGAGTTGTGGATCAAGCGCGACGATCTCAGCTCGCCGCTCTACGGCGGCAACAAGGTGCGCAAGCTCGAGCTGCTGTTGGCGGCGGCCCGCCGGCGCGGGGCGGGGCGGGTGCTGACCATGGGCGCGCGCGGCTCCAACCACCTGCTGGCCACGGTGTTGCACGCCCGCAGCCTGGGGCTGGCCGCCACCGGCGTCATCTTTCCCCAGCCGCCGACGGAGCACGTCGAGCGCAACCTGGCCGCCGACCGGGGGGCCGGCGCCGAGCTGGTGGAGGTGGGCTCCAAGTACCTGCTGGCGGCCGGGCTGATGCGGGCCCTGCTGCGCTGCCGCCGGCGCGAGGGCTCGTGGCCCTACCTGATACCCGGCGGGGGCTCCAACCCGCTGGGAGCGCTGGGCTTCGTCAATGCCGGCCTGGAGCTGGCGGCACAGGTGCGGGCCGGGCTGCTGCCGGAACCGGCCGCCGTCTACCTGGCCTTCGGCACCGGTGGCACGGCGGCGGGCCTGGCGCTGGGTCTCGAGCTGGCGGGGCTGGCCACCCGGGTGGTGGCGGTACGGGTCATCGACCGCCTGCTGGCCAACCGGCGGCGCCTGCTGGCACTGCTGCGGGCCACCCGGCGGCTGCTGCGCTCGGGCGGCGACGAGCTGCCGCGGCCGCGGCGGCCCGGCGCCAACCTGGAGATCGAGCACCGCTTCTTCGGCGACGGCTACGGCCGGGCAACGAAGGCCGGTCGCCGCGCCGTGGAGCTGTTCGCCGGCGCCGGCATCATCCTGGAAGATACCTACACCGGCAAGGCGGCCGCAGCCTTGCTGGAGGCGGCCGGCCGGAAAACGGGGCCGCTGCTCTACTGGCATACCCTCTCGGGAGCTGATATCTCCTCCTGGGTCGAGAAAGGCAGGCAAGATGACTGAGCAAGTCCGTTCCTTGACAGTGCAGGTCGTCGACGTGTTCAGCGTCAGGTTGCTGTCCGGCTGCCCGGTGGCGGTATTTTCCGGGGCAGGAGAGTTGAGCGAAGGCGAGTGCCTGCACCTGGCCGCCGAGCTGGGCATGCCGGTGAGCGTGTTCGCCGCCGCCGGGCGGGAGGCGGACGGGCAGTGGCGCCAGTTCAGCCCCCGCCAGCCGCTGGAACTTTCCCTGACCGGCTTGCTGGCCGCCGCCGCGGCCACCCGGGCCCCGGTGACGTTCCCCGGCGGCACGGCCAGGAGCGAACCTGCCGGGGACGATACCGGCCCGGTCCGCCTGGAGCTCGAGCTTTCCGGGGTGGAGTTCGCCCCCTACCGCTACAGCCGCGACCTGCTGGCCGGGACCCTGGGCCTGGATCGCTACCGCATGCCCGATCACTGGCCGCTCGAGCAGGTGCGGGCCGGCAGCCCGAGCCTGGTGGTGCCGGTGGCCACGGTGGACGCACTGGCCGAGATCCGCCCCGACTACGACTCGCTGGCCCGGCTCAATCGCAAGATCGGCGTGGTGCGCACCGTGCTCTACACCTGGCAGGGAGCAGCCGAGCTGCGCCTGCGCACCCTGGCCCCGGCCCTGGGGATCTTCGAACAACCGGGCTCGGCGGCGGCCGCCGGCGCCGCCGCGGCCCTGGTGGTCAAGGAAAAGGCGCTTACCCTGAGCCCGCCGCGCAGCGAACTGAGCGCCGCGCAGGGGGTGGAAGTGGGCCGGGCCAGCCATGTCGAGCTGGCCGTCGAGCACGACGCGCGGGAGGTCAAGAAGGTGCACCTGACGACCAGCGCCGTACTGTCGCTCCGTGGCGACCAGCCCCGGGCCGTCACTCCACCGAGGAAAGAGCAAGACCCACCGGGCTAGCGCGGCCCGCAGCCGGTGACCTCGGAAAGCTCCCAGGAGGTGAAGTCCACGGCGTCGGACCTGCTCATGGACAGGCGGCTGGCGACGTCGGTCTGCTGTCCCCAGTAGACGTGGTTGGCGGCGATGGTGCCGGAGTTGGTGGCGGTGGTCATCTCGATGGTATTGGGCGGCTGCACCGCTTCCAGGTACTCCACCGAGGTCACCGAAACGGTGTTGCCGCCGTTGGAGGAGGAGTTGTAGGTCTGGTACAGGGCCACCCGCAGGGTGTTGGTGAAGGAGGCCGAGGAATCTACCCAGCCCGCCCAGGTGGAGCTCGCGGAGTAGATACTGCTGCCGTCGCCGGTCTGCAGGTGGCCGCTGGCATAGTAGTTCTCGCTGTACTGGAAGTAGGCCCGGAAGACCTCGCCGCCACCCGGGGTGCTCCAGTTGGGGGAATATTGCCAGCCGGAGCTGTACTGGCCGGTCAGCGACAGCGTGGCCGAGGGGTCGGTGCTGGTGGGCTCGAGTGAACTCACCACCGAGTTGCCATAGAGGTTGCAGTAGCCGATGGCCGGGTAGGGGTGGCCGCCGCGGCTCTGCGCCACCACTCCGGAAAGGTCGTTGTACTTGACGTTGCTGTAGGTCAACGAACCGTCGCTGGCGCCCTGGAAACGTATCCCGGCCCCGCCGTTGTAGAGGAAGGCGCTGTGGTCGATGGTGGCATCGGAATCGACGGCCACCAGGCCGTCAGCGCTGTTGTCACGCACGGTGCAGTCGGTGAAGGAGGCGGTGGCGTTTTCCAGGAGCACGGCGGTACCGCTGTTCTGCTCGGCCAGCAGGTAAGTGAGCGCCGGATCGATGGTGTTTCTTATATACACCCCCACGTCCTGGTTGTTGCTGGCGGTGATACGGTCCATGGTGCCGCCGCTGAAGGTGTTGAGGTAGAGGCCGAAACGGTTGCAGTTGTCGATGGTAATGTCGGCCAGCGCCGCCCCGGCGGCAGTCACCTCCAGGCCGATCTGTCCGTAGTGAATCTCGGCCCAGTCGATGGTGGAGGAGTTGCCCTCGACGTAGACTTCCTCGAACGAGGCCGTGGCCGGGTTGGAACCGAGGGCGGTGAACACCACCGGCTGCGCGGCGGTGCCGTTGACGTCGAGCAGGCCGTAGCAGTACAACCCGTAATCACCCACCCCGTCGAAGTCCTGGTCGATGGGCACGAACAGCACCTGGGTATCGGCATCTATGCTGAGCGTCTCGCCGCTCACCAGGTTGGTGTCGCCGGTGATATAGACGGTGCCCGACCAGGTCTCGGAGTTGATGTCCCCGGCCTTGTAAGGGCCGGTGTCCCAGCTGGAATCGAAGGCCACCCCCACGAATCCCTGGATGTCCACCGCCCCGGGAGTGTTGTAGCTGATGTGGTCGAGCACGTTGGGGAAAGCCCCCCAGTAGTTGTAGCGGGCGTTGACCTGCCCGGAGAACACCGATACCGACAGTTCCAGGCCGGAGGCGCTCTGTTCGCTGTAGACCACCTGGTTCACTCGCACATGGTTGGAACCATTGGAACTGGAGTTGTAGGTCTGGTACAGGGCCACCCGCAGATCGCTCGTGCCGGCGGCGCTGACGTCCACCCAGCCCGACCAGGTCGAGCTGGCGGAGTACAGGCTGCTGCCGCCGCCCGTTTGCAGGTGACCGCTGGCGTAATAGTTTTCGGTGTACTCGAAATTGGCCTGCCGCACCTCCAGCCCGCTGGGCGTCGTCCATACGCCCGAGTAGGCCCAGCCGGAGCTGTAGGGTCCCGACAGGTCCAGGGTGGCCGAGGGATCGGCGGTGACCTCGACGGTGCCGGCCACCACCGAGTTGCCGTAGACGTTGTTGTAGTTGATGACCGGATGGGGGTGGCCGCCGGCGCTCTCCGCCCGTACACCCACGTCGTCGTTGTAGGTGATCTGGCTGTGGATCATGGTGCCGTCGGAGCCGCCCCGGTAGCGTACCCCCATGCCCCGGTTGTCGGTCACCGCGCAGGAGTCGATGTCCAGGTCGGAGTCGATGAGGTCGATGCCGTTGGCGCCGTTCTGCATCACGTCGCAGCCGGTCAGGCTGCCGCCGTTCGAACCTTCCAGGCGCAGGCCGGTGGAACCGTTACCCGAGCAGGTGATGTCGCTCATGGCGACGTTGGCGCTGCCGTCCAGGCGCAGTCCAATGCCCTCGTTCTGCAGGCACTGCACCGCCGTCAGGGCGGCCCCGTCGGCGCCGTCGAGTTGCAGGCCGGTGCGGTTGAAGCGGAAGGTGGAGTTGCTCACCGTGGAGTCGTTTTCGATAACCGCCCCGACGTCGGCGTACTCGACGACGGCATAGTCGATGCTGGATGGATCCGAGCCGTAGATGCGCAGTCCCTGCCAGGCGCCCGGCTCCTTGTGGTCGGAGCCGTAGACGGAAAACAGCACCGGCTGGCCGTCGGCGCCGTTGACGTGCAGCTCGCCCTCGATGTTGATGGCGAAGTCGCCGGTGCCGTCGCTGTCCTGGTCGAGGTACATCACCAGCACCTGGGTGTTGGGGTTGACGGTCAACACCTCGCCGGCGGGAACTGTCACCGTACCGGTGACGATGATGGTGCCGTACCAGGTGGTGGTGGTCACCGTGCCCCCCACCGTCTGCTGGCTGGCCAGGTCCACGGTGCGGCTGGTCTGGTCGGTCTGGTCCACCGAGTCGCGCACCTGCATGGTTATGGTGTAGGAACCGTCGGCGGGGTAGTTGTGCACCTCCACCTTGTTGGTGCTCCAGGCGGTGTCCCAGCTGCCGTCCGACTCCCAGTCCCAGCGCACCTCGAGGTCGGCCGGGGCCGTCTCCACGTCGCTGCAGGAGGAGGCGTCCACGGTCACCTGCAGGGCGTCGGAGATGGTGGCGGTGAAATCGGCCACCGGCGGGTAGTTCTTCACCTCCAGGTAGACCGGCTGCGACTGGCCCTCGCCGGCGGGGTTGTTGTCGTCGTAGGCGCGGGCCAGCAGGGTGATGGTGGAGCCGGTCTGGGCCGAGCCGGGCACGGTGTAGACGAACTCGTAGGGAGCCGAGGTGTCCTCGCCCTGGCTCACGCCATCGGCCAGCAACTCTACCCGCACCACGTTGTAGCCGCCCTGGCCGTTGGCGTCGACCAGCACGTTGAAGGACTGGCCCTGGGTGGCGTCCACCGTTCCCTGGGGCCTGATGATACGCACCTCGGGGATGGTGGCGGCACCGATGGCCACCGGGCAGGTGGCCATGGCCTGGGCGCCGTCGTCGTCGGTGACCACCACCGAGGCGGTGAAGGCGCCCTCGGACTGGTAGGCATGGCTCGTGCTCGGGCTGGCGCCGTTGTCGAGATCGCCCGTGCCGTCGCCGAAGTTGAAGGTGTAGTTGACGATGGTACCGTCGGAGTCGAAGGAGCTGGAGGCATCGAAGACCAGCGTCTGGCCCACCGAGCCCGAGCCGGGACATATCAGCAGGGCGGTGGGCGCCTGGTTGGGCGTGTCGGTGACCACCACCTGCATGGTATCCGAGCCGCTGGCGCCCTGGTCGTCGGTAACGGTGAGCACCACGGTGTAGGTGTTGGCGCTGCCGAAGACATGGGTGATGTCGGGGCTGGTGCCGTTATCCACGTCACCGGAGCCGTCGCCGAAGTTGAAGGTGTAGTTGACGATGCTGCCGTCGTTGTCGTAGGAGCCGGCGCCGCTGAAGGAGGCGGCCACTCCCACGGTGGCGGTGGAGTCGCCGCCGAGCACCGCCACCGGCTGCTGGTTGAGCGGCGGGGTGACGGTGAACGAGGCCGGGGCGCTGTCGATACCGGCCAGGGAAGCCGTCACCGTGGCGCTGCCCTGCCCGGTGCCGGTCACCAGGCCCTTGGAGCCGGGAGCGTTGGACACCGCCGCCACCGCCGCGTCGCTCGACGACCAGAAAGCCTGCTCGCTGATGTCGCGGTCCATGCCGTCGGAGTAGTGGCCGGTGGCGGTCAGCTGCACCGTCTCGCCCACCTGGATGGAGGCGCTGTCCGGGCTGAGAACGATGCTCTCCAGGCTGGCCTGCACCACTTCCAGCCGCGCCGGGCCGGCCTGTACCCCGTCCTTGCCGGCGCCGATGAAGGTCACCCCCAGGGACAGGGTGGTGGCCACGCCCCGGGTGCCGGCGGCGTTGGAGATGGTGGCCACCGCCTCGTCCGATGAGGTCCAGGTGACCTGGGCGGTGAGATCCACCTGGCTGCCGTCCGTGTAGTTGCCGGTGGCGGTGAAGTTCACCAGCGCTCCCACCACCACCGAGGGGTTGGCCGGGGCGATGGTGATGGAAGTCAGCGAGGCGCTGGTCACCGTCAGTTCCACCGGGGTGGAGGCCACGCCGTTGGCAGAGGTACACCAGACGTTGGTGCGCCCCTGGCCCACGGCGGTGGCCAGGCCCTTCTCGCCGGCGGCGTTGGAGATGGTGGCCACCAGGTCGGAGCCCACGTGCCAGGTGACCTGTTCGTTGACCTGGGCCTGGGAACCGTCGGTGAAGGTGGCGGTGGCGGTGAACTGCAACTGCTCGCCCAGCGGCAGCGAGGCGCCCGAGGGGGTCACCGCCAGGCTGGCTATTTCGATGTCCCGCACCTGCAAGGTCTGCTGGCCGCTCACCCCCTCCAGCGTGGCCGAGATGGTGGTCGAGCCGGCGGCCAGGCCGGTGACCAGCCCGCGGCTGCCGGCGGCGTTGGACACCGTGGCCACGGAGGTGTCGGCCGAATTCCAGCCGGCCTGGGCGGTGATGTCCACCACGCTCTGGTCGCTGTAGTGACCGAAGGCGGTCAGCTGCAGCTGTCCTCCCACCGGCACCACGGGTGCGGCGGGGGAAAGTTCTATCGCCTCCAGGGTGGCGGCGGTGACCGTCACCGCGGCGTGGGCGCTGTCCACCCCGTTGCGGCTGGCCCACACCTCGGCGGAACCGGCGGCCACGCCCAGCGCCAGGCCGGGGGTGCCGCCCGAGAAGGCCACCACCTGCTCGTCGCCGCTGAGCCATTGCACCTGGCCGGTGAGATCCCTGGTGGAACCGTCCGAGTAGTGGCCGGTGGCGGAAAACTGCGCCTGGGTGCCCACCGGCAGGGAGGCCGTCATGGGTTCGATGACCAGGCTGTCCAGGGTGGCGGCGGTCACCTGCAGGGTGACCGGGCTGGAAATGACGGAGCCGGAGATGGCGGTGATGGAAGTGGTGCCCTCGGCCAGGGCGGTGCACAGGCCCTCCTGGCCCGGCTCGGTGGAGAAGTCGGCCACCACCTTGTTGGAGCTCATCCAGGTGACCACCTTGGTCATGTCGGCGGTGGAGTCGTCGGAAAAGGTGCCGGTGGCGCGGAACTGCTGCACCTCGCCCAGTGGCAGGGTGGGATCGGCCGGGGTGACGGTCAGCGACACCAGGGACACGTTGGTCACCGTCACCGCGGCCGCCTCCGAGACGATGTCGTCGGCGCCGGCGGTGATCTCGGCCTGCCCGGCGGCGATGCCCACGGCCACTCCCCGGGAGCCGGGCGTGTTGGAGATGGCCACCACGGTGGGATTGGAGCTGGTCCAGGTGACCTCGCCGGTGACGTCGCGGCGGGAACCGTTCATGAAGGTACCGGTGGCACTGAAGGCCAGGGTGGCGCCCATCTGCAACTCGGCGCTGGCCGGTTCGACGCTGATGCTGAGCAGGCGGTTTTCCTGGCTGACCACCTCCAGGGAGGCCGGGGGATCACTGGTGATGTCGCCGGCGGTGGCGGTGATCAGCGCCGTGGCCCCCTCTTTCAGGCCGGTGGCCAGGCCCTGGGCGTCGATGCTGGCCACCGTGTCGTCGGTGCTGTGCCAGACCACTTCGTTGGTTATCTCCCGGGTGGAACCGTCGTCGAACACGCCGGTGGCGGTGAACTGCTTGGTCTCGCCCACCACCACCTTGGCGGTGAGTGGCTGCACGTTGATGCCCAGCAGGCGCGGAGCGCTGCCGGAGCCGGACGAGCAGCCCCAGGCCAACAGGACCAGTAGAGACAACAGTAGCAGCGAGAAAGACTTTCTTGACATGGGAACCTCCCATTCGATTGGTTGCTGCGGCGGTACGGACCGCTATTTTTCGCAACTTTCCCGCCCCGGGTCAAGCGGACCCGCCGCTGGCTGGGAAGACGGACAGATTGCCGGGATTACCGGCCGCCCGGCAGAAAACACCGGGGACAGGCCCGCGGGAAAAGACATGTAAATCAATAGGATACAGGAAGAGAGCGCCGTCGCCCCAAGAAATGCTTTCAATATCACCATGTTGTCAGGGCAACGTCCCCGCTGTGTATCGTAGTGGATTGTTCCACAAGCACTTTATCATGGGCCTGTCCCCGCGGTTTCCCAACTACGCCGAGGACCATTTTCGCAGCAGCGACGCGGAGATTGCGGCCGAGGTGGGAAATCCGGGAGGTGTCGTCAGTGCTCAGGGAGGCAGCACGCAGGCGCCGTCGATACACACCAGGTTCGGCGGGCAGCTTACACCGGCGCAGGGATCATACTGGCAGAAGAAATTGACGCAGCTGTAGTCGGGCGGGCAATCGCTGGGGTTGAGACAGGCCTGCACGCAGTAGCCCCAGATGCACCATTGCCCGGCCGGGCAGTCGCCGTCCGACGAACAACCCTGGCCCTGGCAGATGCCGGCCACGCAGAACTGCCCGGGCGGGCAGTCGCCGGGGCCGTTGCAGGGATCGCGCACGCACTGGCCGCCCTCGCAGTGGTAGCCGGGCTGGCAGTCGACCCCGGCGCAGGGATCCTGCCAGACGCACTGGCCCTCCAGGCAGCGGTAGTTGTCGTTGGGACAGTCGCCATCGGAGCGGCAGCGGGGGCTGAACACGCACTGGCCGGTGTCGGAGCACAGGAAGCCGGGCGGGCAGCTGCCGCAGCTGATGCCGCACAGCGGATCGGGGCCGCAGGAGCGTCCGCTGCAATCGGGCTGGCAGGCGGGCAGGCAGCGGCCGTCGATGCAGGCCAGCCCCGGCGGGCAGTCGTCATCGCTGAAGCACTCCACCTGCTGCCGGCAGTGGAAGTCGATGCAGGCAAACCCCGGGGGACAGTCGAAATCGCTCCGGCACTCGGGCTGGAAGACGCACTGGCCGTCCATGCAGCGGTAACCGTCCGGGCAATCGGCGTCGCTCCAGCACTCGGGCTGGATACAGTGTCCGTCGACGCACAGCTCCCCCTGGGGGCAATCCTGGTCGGTGAGGCACTCCGGCTGCACGCAGGTGTAGTCCCGGCATACCTGGCCGGGCGGGCAGTCCCAGTCGTTGAGGCACTCGGGCGGCTGGCAATAACCGTCGAGGCAGCGTTCGCCGGGGGGGCAGTCCCAGTCGCTCTGGCAGGCCGGAGGCATGACGCAGCGGCCGTCCTGGCAGCGTTCCGGCGGCTGGCAATCGGCGTCGCTGCTGCACTCCGGCACCCACACGCAGGTGCCGTCCTGGCAGGCGTATCCCGGCGGGCAATCGTCGTCGCCCCGGCACTCGGGGCAGACGCCCTGACGGCCCTGGCCATCGCGGCATGGCGCCCCGGCCGGACAGCCGGGCAGGTCGCAACAGTAGCAGGGCGCGGTGCTGTCTTCGATGCAGACGTCCTGCATACAGCAACGGCCCTGGCCGCAGTCGCAGTCGACCAGGCACTCGGGCGCGGGAACGCACCGGCCATCCTGGCAGCGTTGGTTGGGTGGACAATCGGCGTCCGTCTGGCACTCGGGCACGGCGATGCAGACGCCCTCGACGCAGGCGTAGCCGGGAGGGCACTGGCCGTCGCTGGTACACTCGGGAGTGTAGACACATTGCCCGCCCAGGCAGCGGTGCAGCGGCGGGCAATCGCCGTCCGTCTGGCACTCGGGCTCCAGCACGCAGCGGCCGTCCTGGCAGACGTAGCCGGGAGGGCAGACGGTGTCGCGACAGGGATCCACCACGCACAGGTTGCCGCTACAGACGAAACCGGGGGGGCAATCGTTGTCGTTCAGGCATACCTGGATGCATAACCCCTGCAGGCAGCGCTGGCCGGGCGGGCAGTCTTCATCGACGTTGCACTGCTGGCCCTGGCAGACCCCGCCCACGCAGTACTCGCCGGGCTGGCAGTCGGTGTCGGACTGGCAGGGATCGCGCACGCAGATGCCGCCCTCGCAGTGGTAGCCGGGCTGGCAATCGACCAGTTCGCAAGGATCGTGGTAGACGCAGCGGCCCTGCTCGCACTGGTAGTAGGGACCGGGACAGTCGGCCGCGCTGTTGCACTCGGGACTGTAGACGCAGCTGCCGTTTATGCACAGGTGCAGGTCGGGACAATCGGCATCGCTCTGGCACTGGGCCTGGGGCAGGCAGCGGCCGTCCTGGCAATAGTAGCCGGCCGGGCAATCGCGATCCTCCCGGCACTGGCCCACGAACACGCAACCGCCCTCCAGGCAGATGTAGCCCTGGGGACAATCGCTGTCGCGCTGGCACTCGGGACAAACTCCCTGCTGGCCGCCGGGGAACTCGCAGGACATCCCCGGCGGGCAATCCGGCTTCTGGCAGCAGAAGCAGGCCCCGCCATCGAGCCACCGGCAGCGGCTGTCGTAGCAGCACTGGCCCTGCTGGCAGTCGCAGCTGGTACGGCACTCGGGCGAGACGGGACGGCAGAAGCCGTTCAGGCAGTAGTAGCCGTCCGGACACTGCTCGTCGCTGGTGCACTCGGTCACCTGCTGGCAGTGGCCGTCGATACAGGCCAAGCCTTCCGGGCAATCCCCGTCGCTGCGACACTCGGGCTGCACCACGCAGCGGCCGTCGCGACACTCGTAGCCGGGCGGGCACTGCCCGTCGGCGTCGCAGGCCGGAGCCACGCACTGGCCGTTTTCACAGATGAGCTGGCCGGGACAATCGGCGTCGCTGCTGCAATCGGGGGGGATGTCCACGCACTGGCCGTCCTGGCAGGCCTGCCCGGCCGGGCAGTCGGCATCGGTGCGGCAACCGCCGGGCAGGCAGTAGCCGTTCTCACAGGTCTGTCCCGGGGGACAGTCGGCGTCGTCCCGGCAGGTTTGCCCCGGTTCCCGGCAGGCGCCCTGCACGCAGATCCACTCGCCGGGGCAATCGTTGTCGGTATGGCAGCCCGCCGTCTGGCAGCGTAGCAGGCCGTCTCCGCTGTCCAGGCAGGACTGTCCCGGGGGACAGTCGTCATCGCTCAGGCAGAAAGCCGGGCTGGTACGCCCGCACCCTCCGACCAGCAGTGGCACCAGCAGCACCGGCACCACGAAAGAAATCCTCGGCACATTTCTTCCAGGCATGGCCAGCTCCCATTCTTTCATCGCCGTCTCATGGCTTCATGGGGTTACACCACGTGGATATTATATTAGCCGCTTTGCCGGAAAAACCGCAAGCCGACCAACTCGCACCTTCACCCACCCGGGCCGGCCAACACGTTGTCGCCCGCCGCCAAATACGCTACGATAACAATATATTGTACCGACCACGGAGAAAGCCATGAACTCGCGAATCGCCAAGCTGATCTGGTCAACCTTGGTAGTGTTGTCGCTGCTGGCCTGCGGGCGCCAGGGATTCGAGCAGCAACAGACTCCCTGCACCGGAATCGACTGCTCCGGACACGGCAAGTGCGTGGTCTCCGACGGCCAGGCGGTCTGCATCTGCGACCAGGGCTACCAGGCCCAGGGCACCGAGTGCCTGGAGGAGAGCAATCCCTGCCTGGGCATCACCTGCTCCGGGTACGGCACCTGCGCCGTGCGCCAGGGTGAGGCCTGGTGCGTCTGCGCCGAGGGCTACCACAACGAGGGCCGGACCAACTGCGTGGCCGACGAGCATACTTGCCAGGGTGCCGACGGTTCCCCTTGCGACGACGGGCAGTTCTGCACCGTGGACGACAGGTGCAACGGTGGAGTCTGTGCCGGCGTGGCCAACCCCTGCGACGACGGCAACTCCTGTACCGTCGACACCTGCAACGAGATCGAAGACCAGTGCGTCAACACCCCCGCCCCCGACGGCGTTCCCTGTGACGACGCCGATTTCTGCACCATCGGGGAGGTCTGCGCCGCGGGTACCTGCCAGGGCGGCGTGCCGCGCAACTGCGCCGACGGCAACCCCTGCACCGAGGATCTCTGCGATTCCGCCGCCGGTGTCTGCAACAACCAGCCGCTGGCCGACGGTACCAGCTGCGACGACGGCGCCTGGTGCACGGAGGGAGAGACCTGCTCGGCGGGCCAGTGCGGCGGCGGCAGCCTGCGCGACTGCGCCGACGACAACAGCTGCACCACCGACGTCTGCGACGAGAGCTCCGACACCTGCCAGCACGTTCCCGTGGCCGACGACTCCCCCTGCGACGACGGCCAGTTCTGCACCGTCAACGACACCTGCCAGGGCGGCGGCTGCGTGGGTGGTCCCTCCCGTGACTGCTCCGACGGCGACCAGTGCACCGCCGACGCCTGTGATGACGATCTCGACCAATGCCTGCACAGCGCCGCCCCCGACGGCACCGTCTGCAACGACGGCGACTTCTGCACCGTGGGCGAAAGCTGCAGCGCCGGCACCTGCAGCGGCGGCCAGGCCCGCAACTGCGCCGACGGCAATCCCTGCACCATCGACGGCTGCGACAGCCAGGCCGGCACTTGCACCCACGTCGTCGCCGGCGACGGCACCTCCTGCGACGACGGGCTTTACTGCACCGTGAACGATGCCTGCTGGGGCGGAGTGTGCGGGGGTACCGCCCGCGACTGCGACGACGGCAACCCCTGTACGCTGGATTCCTGCGACGACTCCAGCGCCAGCTGCGTCCACGACACCTCCGCCATGGACGGGGCCGGCTGCGACGACGGGCTGTTCTGCACCGTGGCCGATGTCTGCAGCGGCGGCACCTGCAGCGGCCAGGCCAACTCCTGCGACGACGGCAATCCCTGCACCAACGATTCCTGCGACGAGGACAACAACCAGTGCCGCAACACCCCGGCCAACGACGGGGCCGCCTGCGACGACGGGCTGTGGTGCACGGTGGGCGACACCTGCGCCGGGGGCGTGTGCAGCGGCTCCAACCGCGACTGCTCCGACGGCAACGTCTGCACCGCCGATTCCTGCAACGAGGTGGCCGATTCCTGCAACAACATCGCCGTGCCCGACGGCACCGGCTGCGACGACGGGTTGTACTGCACCGTGGGTGAGACCTGCTCGGGCGGCAGCTGCGGCGGCGGCATGCCCCGCAACTGCACCGACGGCAACCAGTGCACCGTGGACACCTGCGACGAGGACAACGACACCTGCAGCAGCGACGCCGCGGCCGCCGACGGCCAGCCCTGCGACGACGGCGCCTGGTGCACCGTGGGCGAGACCTGCTCGGGCGGCTCCTGCTCGGGCGGAGCGGCCCGCGACTGCGACGACGGCAACGCCTGCACCACCGACGTCTGCAACGAGGGTGCCGACAGCTGCGATCACCCGGCGGTAATCGACGGCACCCCCTGCGACGACGGCCAGTTCTGCACCGTGTCCGATACCTGCAGCGGCGGCGTCTGCGGCGGCAGTCCCAACCCCTGCGATGACGCCAATCCCTGCACCAACGACGTCTGCGACGAGATCAACGACCAGTGCACGGCCACGCCGGTCACCGACGGCACTCCCTGCGACGACGGGGCCTGGTGCACCGTGGGCGAGACCTGCAACGCGGGCACCTGCTCCGGGGGGCTGGCCCGCAACTGCTCCGACGGCAGCCCCTGCACCGTCGACAGCTGCGACGAGGACAACGACCTCTGCGTAAACACCCCGGCCAACGAGGGCACCCCTTGCGACGACGGGGCCTGGTGCACCGTGGGCGAGACCTGCACGGGCGGCGTCTGCGGCGGCGGCAGCATGCGCGACTGCGACGACGGCGACGTCTGCACCACCGACGTCTGCGACGAGTCCCAGGACCAGTGCCTGCATGACGTGGGCGCCGCCAACGGCACCGCCTGCGACGACGGCGACCCCTGCACGGTGTCCGATACCTGTTTCGCCGGCGCCTGCAGCGGGGTGGCCAAGAACTGCTCCGACGGCAACCCCTGCACGGTGGACTCCTGCAACCCGGTCGACGGCAGCTGCGTCAACGACGCCGCCGCCGCCGACGGGCTGGCCTGCAACGACGGGGCCTTCTGCACCGTGGGCGACACCTGCTCGGGCGGCTCCTGCTCGGGCGGCTCGGCCCGCGACTGCTCCGACGGCAACGGCTGCACCATCGATTCCTGCGACGAGATAAACGACATCTGCATCAACGACGCGGCCGCCGCCGACGGCAATGCCTGCGACGACGGGCTGTTCTGCAACGTGGGCGAGCAGTGCTCGAACGGCGCCTGCCTGGGCGGCTCGCCCCGCAACTGCTCCGACGGCGACCAGTGCACCGTCGATTCCTGCGACGAGAGCAACGACGTCTGTGTCAACGATGCCGCCGCCGCCGACGGCAACGCCTGCGACGACGGGCAGTTCTGTACCGTGGGCGAGACCTGCTCGGGCGGTTCCTGCTCGGGCGGCTCGCCGCGCAACTGTTCCGACGGCAACGACTGCACCGTCGACTCCTGCGACGAGACCGGCGACACCTGTACAAACGACACCGCCGCCGCCGACGGCAACGCCTGCGACGACGGCTCCTTCTGCACCGTGGGTGAGACCTGCTCGGGCGGCTTCTGCTCGGGAGGCAGCGCCCGCAACTGCGCCGACGGCAACCCCTGCACCGCCGACAGCTGCAACGAGGCCACCGACCAGTGCGACAACACCCCGGTGGGCGACGGCACCGGCTGCGACGACGGCTCCTTCTGCACCGTGGGCGAGACCTGCACGGGCGGGGTATGCGGCGGCGGGGCGGCCCGCGACTGCTCGGACGGCAACCAGTGCACCGCCGACTCCTGCGACGATACGGCCGACGTCTGCATCAACGACGCCGCCGCTGCCGACGGGCAGGCCTGCGACGACGGGTTGTACTGCGTCATCGGCGAGACCTGCTCGAGTGGAGTGTGCGGCGGGGGCACGCCGCGCACCTGCGACGACAGCACCTTCTGCACCCTGGACTCCTGCGACGAGTCGGCCGGCGCCTGCTCCTACGACGCTGCGGCCATGAACGGCACCGGCTGCGACGACGGCAACTTCTGCATCGTGGGCGAGACCTGCAACGCCGGCAGCTGCGGGGGCGGCTCGCTGCGCAACTGCGACGACGCCGAGCAGTGCACCGTCGATTCCTGCGACGAGACCAACGACGTCTGTGTCAACGATGCCGCCGCCGCCGACGGCAACGCCTGCGACGACGGGTTGTTCTGCACCAGCGGCGACCAGTGCAGCGGCGGGGTGTGCCAGAGCGGCACTGCGAATCCCTGCACCACGGACAACCCCTGCGCATCGGGTTGCGACGAGGCCACCGACAGTTGCACCGGTTGCTCCCCGGCGGGTACGGTGTGCAAGAACGCCACCCAGGAGGCCACCTGCGACGGCGCCTGCAACGTCACCCAGCTGGTGATCTGCCAGTACGGCTGCAACCTGGTGCGCGACGAGTGCAACGAGTGCTCACCATCCACCACCGAATGCAAGGGAGACGCCACCCTGCTATGCAACGCCGAGTTCGTCTGCGACGCCGACGGGCTGCTGCAGTCGGTCACCTGCTGCAGCACCAACCGCTGTTCCTGCGACGGCAGCGGCTGCCTCGAGGACGTGTGCCTGGCCGGCCAGGACGTGAGCGCGGGCGGCAGCTTCTCCGGCAGTACCTGCGACGACTATGACCACATCCCCGGCGACTGCAACCCGGGCGGCACCGCCTGCCGGGACACCGGCTCGGGTGGGGCCCCGGAGGAGATGTTCCTCTTCACCCTCGACGACGGCACCGCGGACTCGGCCTTCTACACCGTGGACATGGACACCGCCGGCTCGGCCATCGACACCGGCCTGCGGGCATCGCGGATATGCGGCAGCGAGACCAGCTACATACCCTACGCCGAGGTCTGCACCGGCCCGGTGGGCACCACCTTCCGAGAGAGCTGCTCGCAGGAGGCGGGGGCGGAGGCGATGACCCTGTGCGGCCTGCCGGAGGGCACCTACTTCGGGGCCGTGGAGAGCCCGGCCGGGGTATGCGGCAACTGGAACATGACCGTCGGCGTCACCCAGGTCACCCTGGACACCGCGCCCGAGGCCGGCAACGTCTCCATGGGCGGAACCTTCCTCGGTAACACCTGCAACCTGGCCGACAGCAACCCGCCGGGGCTGGACGAGTACTTCTTCCCCGACAAGACCGCCTGGGCCATCGGCTCCAGCGACTGTCCCGCCTCCGACTGCGTCTTCAACGGCCCCAACAGCGCCGACTGTCCCAAGTGCTCGGTCACGGCGGCCAACGACTGCACCCTGCTGCCCAACTACCCCGACGACTACTGCACCTTCGACGGCAGCGGCAGCCCCGACGCGGTGTTCTACCTGGCGCTGCCCATCGACTCCGGGGTGGACATCTCCACCAAGGGTTCCGACTTCGACACCGTGCTCTATATAATGGAGACGGGCATAGACGGCGCCCAGGATCCCAGCAACCCCCAGGCGGGCACCGTGCGGGTCTGCAACGACGACTGCTGGACCTCGGACGGACCTTCGCACATCCAGACCACCCTGGCCGCGGGCCTGTACTACGTCTACCTGGACGGCGCCAACGGCGCCTGCGGCAACTTCGTGCTCAAGGTGGTGATCTCGCCGGCCGCCAACTGCGGCAACCTGGTGTGCGAGGGGCCCTACGAAAACTGCGGCAACTGCCCGCAGGACTGCCTGTGCCCCAACTGCGGCGACGGCACCCTCCAGGAGTGGGAAGGCGAGGAGTGCGACGACGGCGACACCGCCTCCGGCGACTGCTGTGCCGACGTCTGTTACGTGGAAAGCGGCTGCCACTGCTGCGGCGAACCCAGCGTATGCACCTCCACCTTCTCCAACGTCGACCAGACTTCCAGCCCCGCGGCCGCCATTCCCGACTGCAGCACTGGAGGAGGTGCCGGCACGCCCTGCGACGCCACCGACTACGGCACCCTGACCGACACCATCACCGTGCCGGGCAGCTGCCTGGTGGTGGACATCAACGTCGACGTGGACATCACCCACACCTGGCGCGGCGACCTGTCCCTCGAGCTGACCTCGCCGGACGGCACCACCGTGGGGCTGAAGCAAAAGGACGGCAGCGACGGCGCCAACGACGTCATCGGCAACTTCGATCTCACCCTGCCGGTCGAGGGTCCGGGCTCGCTCGACGACTTCGAGTGCGACACCGGCAACGGCACCTGGACGCTCACCATCCACGACTGGTACAAGGGCGACACGGGCACCCTCAATTCCTGGGCGCTGCACCTGGTCTGCCAGTAGCTTGTCGGCCGGCCCGGGTGCGTGCTACCATCTCCAGCGTGAACACCAACGAAGCCAGCGACCCCGAGCAGGTCCAGGTGCTGGTGGTGGGAGCCGATGCCGACGCCCGCTCCTACCTGGAAGCCCTGCTGGAGAACGAGGGTTACACCTGCCTGTGCCTGGAGCGCGGCCAGCAGGTGGTCGAGGTGGTGCGGCGGGAGCGCCCCGAGGCGGTAGTGCTGGGAGGGCGGCCGGCCGACATGGACGCGGTGGAACTGGTCACCTCGCTACGCTCGGCCCCGGAGACGGGCCGCCTGGTGGTGATGCTGGTGGCCGATAGCGGCCAGCAACAGCTGGTGCGCCGGGCGCTCGAGGCCGGGGCCGACGACTACCTGCTGCGCCCCTTCCAGGCCGAGGAGATCGCCCTGCGCTTGAAGATGCGCTTTCGCCAGCGCGATACCTCCTGGCGGCTGGAAGAGCAGGAAGCCCTGCTCGACCTCACCCGCCTGCTGGCCTCTTCCCTGGAGATCGACCAGCTGCTGCACCTGGTGGCGGTCCGCACCGCCCGGGTGTTGCGCGTGGACCGTTGTTCCATGGTGCTGGTGGATCCCGGCGGGAACCAGGCCACCGTGCTGGCGGCCTCGGAGAGCGCCGCCCTGCAGGGCATCCGGGTGGACCTGTCCAACTACCCCGAGATAGAGGAGGTCATCCGCACCCGCCGCCCCTTCGTGGTCGACCGGGTGGAGGACAACCCCAAGCTGCGGGGCATCCTGCCCACCCTGGTCAACAAGGGGGTGGGCTCGCTGGCCCTGTTCCCCATGCTGGACGGACAGCGGGTCAGCGGGGTGTTGTTCCTGCGCTCCGAGCGCTTCCGTCACTCGCTGGGAGAACGCGACATCTTCTTCGCCAACGCCGTGGCCGCGGCCGTGGCGCTGTCGCTGCGCAACCTGGACGCGGTGGAGAAACAGAAGCGCATCTCGGCGGAGCTGCAACAAACCAAGGACTTCCTGGAAAACCTCATCAACTCCTCGGTCGACGCCATCGTGGCCGCCGATCTCAAGGGCCGCATCATCCTCTTCAACAAGGGCGCCGAGCGCATCTTCGGCTGGAATGCCGAGGAGGTGCTGGGACGCATGCATGTCACCCAGCTCTATCCCGAGGGTGGCGCCCACGAAGTGATGGCCCTGCTGCGACGGGAGGGCGGCGGCGGCCAGTTCCGGCTCAACCCCATTCGCAAGGAAGTGCTGAACAAGTCGGGCGAGGTGATACCCATCCAGCTGACCGCCTGGGGAGTGATGGAGAACGGTCGTCTGGCGGCCACGGCCGGTATCTTCACCGATCTGCGCGAACGCCTGCACATCGAGCGCCAGCTCAGCCAGGCCCAGGAGAAGCTGGTGCGTACCGAAAAACAGGCCATGATCGCCGAACTGGCGGGGGCCACCGCCCACGAGCTGAACCAGCCCCTGACCTCGGTGATGGGATACACCGAGCTGGCCAAGCGCAAGCTGGCCCAGCCCGAGGAGGTGTCGCGTATTCTCGACATCATCCTCTCGGAGACGGAACGCATGGCCGATATCGTGCGCAAGATCGGCCGCATAACCAAGTACGAGACCAAGTCCTATGTCGGCGGGCAACGTATCGTCGACATCGATCGCTCTTCGGAACCGGAGTGAGCAACATGAGCCACCGGCCGACAATCGAACTTCGCGGGGGAGCGAGGAAGGCAGGCAGTGAAATCGGATGAGCCGTTGCTGTACGACCCCATCGAGGAGGCCAATGAACGTCTGCTGAATGCCCTGGCCCAGCTCAAGGAGGCCCGGCAGATTCACAAGGCCTTCATGAGCCTGGGCAAGGAACTTAGCGTGGGCTCGGGCCAGGAGGTGCTGTTGGGAGTCATCTGCGAGGCGGTGCGTTCGTTGTTTCCCCATGCTTATTTCCTGGTGCAGCTGACCGATCCCACCTCGCCCCGGACCCTGGCCTGCCGCCACCACGGCCCCCTCCTGCCGGAGACCTCGGAACGCATTCACCTGACCACCTCCGCCATCAGCAAGACCAGGCTGGACAACGGTGCCCTGCAGGCCAGCTGCGTGGAGATCAGCGAGGAACTGCCCTGCCTGTTCGCCGACAGCCAGCACGCCATCCACGTGCCCCTGGTCAGCGAGGGTATGCTCTATGGTGCCATCCAGATAGAAGCCCCGGCGGGGGCCAGTCTGGGCGACGACGACGAGGTGCTGCTGATATCCCTGGCCAACCAGATGGCGCTGGCCCTGCGCAACCAGCGCCTGCTGGACGAGACCGCCTACCTGAAAGACTACATGGAGAACATCCTCGAGCACGCCAACGCGCTCATCGCCGTCACCGACCGCAATCGCCAGACCATGGTCTTCAACCGGGCACTGGAGAAGCTCCTGGGCATCGGCAAGGACGAGGTCATCGGCCAGGACTTCTTCAAGTGGGTGCCCCCGGAGGATCACCAGCGCTTTGCCCGGGAAGTCTCGCTGGCCATCAATTCCCAGCCCACCGCCACCGGCCTGGAGACCCGCCTGCGCAACCGCGAGGGACAGCTGGTGCAGATCGTCTTTCACCTGGCGGCCCTGCGGGATCGCCAGGGGGAGATCGACAGCATCATCATGGTGGGACAGGACATCACTCCCCTGCGGGAACTGGAACGGCAGATCATCGAGGCCGAAAAGATGGCCTCGCTGGGCAAGCTGGCCGCCGGCGTGGTGCACGAGCTGAACAACCCGCTGACCTCCATCTCCGTCTACGCCGAGTACCTGCTCAAGAAGATCGCCTCCGGGCAGGTCGACGCCTCCGATGCCGAGAAGATGCAACGCATCCTCGAGGGAGCGCGCCGCATCCAGAAGCTCACCCGCGACCTGGTCTCCTACAGCCGTCCCTCCACCGACGAGCCCGAGGCCCTCGACATCAACGAGGTGGTCGACCAGGGGCTGAGCTTCTGTGAACACACCATCAGCAAGTACGACGTGCGCGTCAACCGCGATCTGGCCGACAACCTGCCCGCCTTGACGGGCATACGCAACCAGCTGCTGCAGATGGTGATCAACCTCATCACCAATGCCTGCCAGGCCATGGAAGGGGGCGGCGAGCTTTCCCTGACGACCCGCAATCGCGGCCGGGAAGTGATGCTACAGGTCTCCGACACCGGAGTCGGCATCGCCGAGCGGGACATGGACCGGCTCTTCGAACCCTTCTTCACCACCAAGCAGAGCGGGCAGGGCACCGGCCTGGGGCTGAGCATCGTGGCGCGCATCATCGAGCACCACCGGGGCCGCGTCGAGGTGACCTCGCGGCGGGGCGAGGGCACCACCTTCGAGATCCACCTGCCCCTGGGGGAACAACGCAACTGATGGAGCCAGCGGCCGGCAAAGAACCGAGCAGGAGCCGGCGAACTCTGCAGTGGAAAATACTGGGGGTTCTGGCGCTGGGGGCCCTGCTGCCGCTGCTGGTGGGCGGGGGGCTGGTGATCTGGGAGGTCAACCTGTTGCGCCAGCGGGCGGCCCGCACCGCCCGCACCTACGAGCGGCGGGCGGAGGCCATCGCCCGGCGGGTCGCCCGCCTGTTGAAACGCGCCGAGGCCGATCTGCGCGAGCTGGCCGGCCTGCCCCGCACCGTGGAGGCCTACACCCGTTTCGCCAATCGTCACCAGGCCCAGGTATGGATCCGCAGCGGCAGCGATGAGCACCCCGGGGAGCAGCGCCTGCGGGTACCGCTGTACAAGGAAGTGGCCTTCGCCGACAAGGATGGCCAGGAAAAGCTGCTGGTGGTACGCGGCCGGGCGGTCGGCCGGGAATCGCTGCGCCAGGTCTCCGACCCGGCCCGGACCACCTACCGCTGCGAGCGCTACTTCGAGATGGCCATGAAGCAGCCGCCGGGAGAAATCTACGTATCCCACCTCAACGGCTTCCACATCAACAAGATCGACGCCCTGGCGGTGGAAAAGACCATCACCCGCCTGAAGCACGCCAGCCGGCGCCAGCGCCTGGTCTACCGCTACCTGCTCTACGAGATGCTGCGGGCGGCGGGAGAGGTGGAGTACGTCAACTCCTTCGTGGAAGGTGATCACACCGTGCTGGTATACCGCCGCCCGGCCGATCGAGCGCGGCTGCTGGTCGAGCAGCCGGCCGATCTCAGCGCCGAGCAACTGCGGGCCCGCAACCTGGAACTGCAGGAGCTGCTCAACCGCCTGGCCCCGGAAGACACGGTGGAGGGCAAGCGCTACGACGGCGTCATCCGCCTGGCCACGGCCGTGGCCGACCGGGACGGCCGGGTACTGGGCGTGGTCTCCCTGGCCCTGGATCACCTCCACCTGGCGGAGATCGTCCAGCACGTCAAGGCCATGGAAGCGGACGCGGTGGTCTTCGCCGGTTACCGCGACGCCGACTATACCTACATCTACGACGACGAGGGCTGGATCATCACCCATCCCAAGGCCTGGAACATCCGCGGCGTCGATGGCCGGGGCCGCCCGGTTCCTCCCTATACCGAGAACACCACCGCCAGCGAGCGCCTGGTGGGACGCACCCCGGTGAACCTGCTGCGCCTGGACTGGAAGATGGGCCAGGGCTACCACCAGATCGTGCTGGAAACCCGCCAGGGACACACCGGCATCGCCACCAGCAAGAACCTGGGCGGGGTGCTGCGCACGCGCCTGTACACTCCCATCTTCTACGCCACCGGTGCCTACTCCCGCCACGGCATCTTCGGCGGGGTGATGATGGGCACCCGCGTGGACAAGTTCATCGAGCTGCTGCGCCGCCTGGGCGAGCAGATGTCGGGCCACACCGGCGGCATCTTCCAGGTGGTGGCCGCCACCCTGCTGGGCACCCTGCTGGTCATCCTGCTGCTGTCGGTGCTGGCGGTGCGCCGCCTGGTTAGGCCCATCCGGGCCCTGACCCGGGCCGCCCGGCAGATCGGTGCCGGCCAGCTGGACACCGAGGTGCCGGCCTGCGGCGAGGACGAGATCGGCCAGCTGGCCGACTCCTTCCGGGAGATGACGGCCAGCTTGCGCCAGACCATCGCCGAGCTGGAACACAGCAACCAGGAACTGCAACAGGCCCAGCGCAAGCTGCTCAAGGCCGAGCGGGAGAAACGCAACCGCCTGGAGCAGCAGGTGCAGCAGCTGCAGCAGGAGGTGGCCCAGGCATCCTTCAGCAACATGGTGGCCGAGAGCCCCGCCATGCAGAAGGTCAAGCAAGAGATCGTGCGCGTGGCCGCCTCCTCGGCCACGGTGCTCATCCTGGGAGAGAACGGCACCGGCAAGGAACTGGTGGCCGAGGCCATCCATCGCAACAGCCCGCGCCGCCAGAAGCCCTTCCTGCGGGTCAACTGCGCCGCCTTCAACGAGAACCTGCTCGAGAGCGAGCTGTTCGGCCACACCAAGGGTTCCTATACCGGGGCCACCGCGGCCCGCCAGGGGTTGTTCGCGGCGGCAGACGGCGGCACCCTGCTGCTGGACGAGGTGGGCGACATGAGCCCGGCCATGCAAAAGAAGCTGCTGCGTACCCTGCAGGAAGGCGAGGTGGTGCCCGTGGGCAGCAACCGGGTGCTCAAGGTGGACGTGCGCATCCTGGCCGCCACCAACCGGGACCTGCAGGCACTGATGAAGGAAGGACAGTTCCGGGAGGATCTCTACCACCGCCTCAACGTCATCACCATCCGCATCCCGCCCCTGCGCGAACGCCGCCAGGACATCATGCCCCTGGCCGGGCACTTCCTGAAGCGCTACTCGGACAAGGAAAACAAGCCGGCGCTGCGCTTCAGCGCCGAGGCCGAAAAGCTGCTGCTGCAGTATCACTGGCCGGGCAACGTGCGCGAGCTGGAAAACGCCGTGGAACGGGCCGTCATCCGCTGCCTGGGCGAGGTCATCACCGCCGAGGACTTCCAGCTCAGCTGCGACGACGGCGAGCTGCCCGCCGAGCTGGACGGCTCGGAGGGCCAGACACTGAGCCTGGAAGAGGTGGAACGGCGTTACATCCTGGCGGTGCTGGAGAAAAACGACGGCAACAAGAAAGAGACCGCTCGCCAGCTGGGAATCGGCTACAACACCCTGTGGCGCAAGCTCAAGAAATACGGCCGGCAGTAGCCGCCGGGCGGCCGGGCGGTGGTAGCGGAACCCGGCCCGAACCACGATAATGGCAGCCATCTCCCCTTCCATTTTGGAACAATCGCCGCCGAGGCCGTCCCCGACCCTCCCGGCGTAAAAATAGTGGCGGAATTCCAGGACCTTGCCCGGGAGGCAGGAAGCCCTGCCTGGCATGCATATTGCTGTTTCATCTCACCAGGAGGACGGAACCATGAAAAGCACTTCCTTCTGTCTGACCATGCTCCTGGCAGCGCTGGCCTTCTCGCCGGTCGCCCGGGCCGTGGAGCAATGGGACGAGAACGGGGAACTGGTGGAACCGCAGCCCGGCGACGACCAGCAGGAATACTTCCTCGGGCCGGAGGATGATGCCGCACCCTACGACCAGCCCGGCGGCGAAGACTACCGTTCCGGGCAGGCCGCCCCGGGCAACGGCCAGCCACCTCCACCGCCGCAGGAAGAGGGTTACCTGTATGTCGAGGAGGAAGACCCCGGCGCCCAGCCACCCGGGCAGGAGGTGAACGATACCGGTTATTTCTTCGACAGCCTGGCCCCCTACGGGGAATGGATATGGACCCCCGAGTACGGCTGGGTGTGGCAGCCGCGGGGAACCTGGGCCGACTGGCGCCCCTACAGCTACGGGCGCTGGGCCTACACCGAGTACGGCTGGACCTGGGTCTCGTACTTCCCCTGGGGCTGGGCACCCTTCCACTACGGCTCCTGGGCGGTGCTGTCGCCCTTCGGCTGGGTGTGGGTCCCCGGCACCACCTGGGCCCCGGCCTGGGTGATCTGGCGCTACTCCGACGCCTACATCGGCTGGTCGCCGATCCTGGCCGGCTACGGCCTGTGGTTCGGCTGGGGCTTCTACCCGGTGATCTACGACAACTGGATCTTCATCTCCTGGAACCACTTCTGCGATCCCCACCCCCAGCACCACTACGTGCCCCGCCGCCAGGTGGCCCGGGTCTTTCGTCGTACCGCCTACCCGCGCGGCTGCCGCGACCGGGGCGGTCCCGGCTGCATCCGCGGCCCGGTCTCGCACTTCGTGGCCCACAAGACGGGACGCACCATCACTCCCCTGAAAGTGCAAAACGTGGCCGGTCGCCTGCGGGCGGGCCAGCGGCTGCCGGCCCGGGCACTGGGCATCAAGGGCAAGACCCTGCGCATCTTCCGCCCGCGCCTGGCTCCCGGCCGCAGCTTTTCGCCGGCCACGGCGGGGGCGGGGCGGCGCAGCGTCGACCTGGGCACGGTTCCGGCACGGCGCCGCCCGCGGGTGAGGACGACACCGGCCCGCCACCCCACCGCCCCCGGGCCGGGGATCACTCCCTCCCGGCGCCCGACACCGGGCAAGACCATCTTCCCCCGGCCGCCGCGCACGCCCCGGCCCGCCCAGCGGCTGCCGGCCCGGCGGGTGCGTCCCACCCGGCGGGTGACTCCCGGGCAGGTCCGGCCCCGGCCGGTATACCGGGCGCCGGCACCCGTGCAGCCGGGCAGCTACTCGACGCCGCCGGCCAAGAAGTACAAGAACTCTTCCAGCAACTCCCGCTCCGGCAAGTCCACACCCTCGCTCAAGTCCCGGCCTTCGTTCCGCTCGCGCCCCAGCGCCCCGGTACGGACGCACTCCTCGCCCTCGCGCTCGCGCCGGCGCCGTTGACCCACCGGCCGCCCCTCTCCCGCCCCGCCTGCGGCGGGGCACCCTCTCCCACGCACTTGACTGCACGGAGGTGCCAGACTTGCGGGATCCCAGCGGCCGGTCTCTCCGGCCGCCCCTCTCCCGCCCCGCCTGCGGCGGGGCACCCTCTCCCACGCACTTGACTGCACGGAGGTGCCAGACCTGCGGGGAGAGGGACCAAGGAAAATATCTATCTGTGGGGATCGAGCCCGTGCACCATCCACACCGCGTGCAGCAACACCTTACCGATGGCCTCCAGGTACTCGCCCACCGCCCGGGTACTGCCGGGCATGGCGAACACCAGCATGGTGTCCCGCACCCCGGCCAGGGAGCGGCTCAGCCAGGCGTTGGGGTTGCTGGCGCCGGCCTGGACCCGCACCGCCTCGACGATGCCCGGCAGCAGCTTGCCGCAGAAGCGCTGCACCACTTCCGGGGTCACGTCGCGGGGGCCGATGCCGGTGCCGCCGGTGATGAACACCGCGTCGAGGCCGGCCGCCCGGGCCCGTTCCAGGTGCCCGCGCAACTGCTCGGCCTCGTCGGGCACCAGCGCCCGCTCCACCCGGCATGCCAGCTGCTGCCCGGCGCAGAAATCGCGCAGCCACCTCTCGGCGGCCGGGCCGGAGCGGTCGCTGGCCTGGCCCCGGGCACAGCGATCGGAAGCGGTGATCACCAGGAACTTCCACTGCCGGGGCAGGTAGCGGATGGCATCGCCCTCGCCCACCTCCCCGGGCCGCAGCACCCGGCAGAAGATCCCCTCCCGGGGCATGACGCAGCGGCCCACCTCGCGGAAGATGGCGCAATCGTCGCCGTGGCACTTCTTGCCGATCTGGGTCACCTGCAGGCGGGCCCCGCCCACCTCCAGCTCGTCCAGCAGGTGCCAGCGGGTCAGTTCCAGGCCCCGGGTGGTGATGTTCTCGGCGAATTCCCCCCAGGCCAGCCGGCGGCCGATCTGCCCGGCGAAGCGCTCGACGCTCTCGCTGGCCAGCAGGCTGACCTGGCGGTGCCAGTCGCCGGCATGGGCATCGCCCTCGAGACCGCGCTCGTCTATGCGCGCGCGCCCCACCGGCTCCTTGATGGTGCCCGTCCGCGTGGAGATATTGACCGAGACTACCTGACCCTGCTCAGGCATCTTCCTTTTCCTTTTCCAGCAGGCGGATGCCCTCGATACGCATGTCCCCGTCCACGGCCTTGCACATGTCGTAGACGGTGAGCAGGGCCACCGACACCGCGCACAGGGCCTCCATCTCCACCCCGGTGCGGCCGGTGCAGTGCACCTCGGCCTCCACCTCCACCCCTTCCGCCGCCAGCCGACAGTCCACCCGCACCACCTCCAGCAGCAGCGGATGACACAGGGGAACCAGCGCCGGCGTCTGCTTGGCCGCCTGGATGCCGGCCAGCCGGGCCACGCCCAGCACGTCGCCTTTCTTGAGCTGGTTGTTGCGGACCAGCTCCACGGTGGCCGGCTGCAGGAGGATGCGCCCGGCCGCCCGGGCGCGCCGGCGCACCGGCGGCTTGGCCCCGATATCCACCATGCGCGCCCGGCCGCTGTCATCTGTATGGGTGAGCTCGGCCACCGTCCACCTCCTCAGCCGGCTACTAGCAGCAGCGGGCGGTCGCTGTCAACGGCCCCCCCACACCCGGGCCTCCCGGGCCGCCGACCACGTCCCCGGCACGATTGACAAAAAGGGAAACAACCTTCAGGATTCTCTCCGATTCGGAAAAGACGGAAAGGAGTGTCACGATGAAGAGGGGAATAGTACTATCGTTTTTCCCGACGGCACTGGTCCTGCTGCTGGCCGCCTGCGGCGGCGGGGCCACCACCCCCATGCAGTTGACGGTGACGGCCTCGCTGGAGGAGGGAACGGCGCCGTTGGCGGTGGACTTCACCGCCCGGGTCAGCGGCGGCGCCGAGCCGCTGACCTTCAGCTGGGACTTCGGCGACGGCAACACCTCCAGCGAGCAGAACCCCAGCCACACCTTCGAGCAGGCCGGCGAATACACCATCAGCTGCACCGCCAGCGACGCCGGCGGCAAGACCGCCAGCGCCTCCACCACCTTGCTGGTGTACGCGCCCCTGGAGGTACAGGTAACGGCCGATCCCGCCGAGGGGCTGGCGCCGCTGCTGGTCAAGTTCTCCTCCACCGCCAGCGGGGGCAAGCCCCCTTACACCTACTTGTGGGATTTCGGCGACGGCGCCTCGGGCGAGGGAGCCGCCACCAGCCACCTGTTCATCATCACCGGGCTGTTCGAGGTGACCCTGACCGTCAGCGACTCGCTGGGCAACAGCGCCAGCGGCAGCAGCAGCGTGGCCGTGGCCGACGATCACACCCCGGTGGCCTCCATCACCGCCAGTCCCACCGCCGGCCCGGCTCCGCTCGAGGTCCAGTTCGCCGGCAACGTCGTCGGCGGTGACGCTCCCTACACCTTCAGCTGGGACTTCGGCGACGGCGAGGGCGCCGACATCCAGAACCCGCTGCACCTGTTCGCGCAGCCCGGCAGCTACAACGTCATCCTGGTGGTGGCCGACGGCGACGGCGACGAGTCCAGCGCCACGGCCACCATCGAGGTGGTCCCCGACAGCCAGCCCCAGGTCAGCATCCAGGCCTCTCCCCTCTCCGGGTTGGCTCCCCTGACGGTGCAGTTCTCCTCGGCGGTCAGCGGCGGCAACCAGCCCCTCAGCTACAGCTGGGACTTCGGCGACGGCTCCTCTTCCAGCGAGCCCCAGCCCTCCCACCTCTATGCCCAGGACGGCGACTACACCGCCGTGCTCACCGTCAGCGACGCGGACGGCGACAGCGCCACGGCGCAGGTCGACATCACGGCCATCGCCCCGGAGACGCCGGTGGTGACCGTGGCCGCCGCCCCGGCAACAGGTCCGGCTCCCCTGGCCGTATCCTTCAGCTGCACGGTCACCGGCGGCAGCGCGCCCTACACCTACCTGTGGGACTTCGGTGACGGCACCCAGAGCACCCTGCAGAATCCCGGCCATACCTATACCCAGATCGGCGACTACCAGGCCAGCTGCACGGCCACCGACCAGTTCGGCCAGAGCGGCCAGGGCAGCATCACCGTCTCCGCCCAGGATCCCAACCAGGCCCCGGTCATCGATGACCTGACGGTGGCGAACGGCTGGGAGAACACCACCCAGACCTGCGCCGCCGTGGCCCAGACCATGGTACAGCTGGTCGTCAGCGCCCACGACGACAACAACGACGTGCTCACCTACCAGTGGAGCTTCGATTCGGTTCCCGCCGGCAGCACCACCCAGTTCAACAACCCCGGGGTGATGAATCCCACCTTCGTACCCGACCTGGCCGGAGACTACGTGGCCCGGGTACGGGTGGAAGACGGCCGCGGCGGCCTGGACTCCCGGGTGGTAACCATCACCGCCGAAAACGCCGGGGCGGTACAGGCGGTATCCCCGCAGCCGCCGGAACCCGGCCCGGCCGGCCAACTCTACCAGTACGAACTCGAGGTGCGCCTGACCACCCAGTGCGGCATTCCCTACCAGGGCGGCTTCATATCCTGGTCGGCGAGCAACGGCCGCGTCGTCGCCAGCAGCGGTGCCTCCGACGACCAGGGCCTGATCCAGGCACAGGTGGTGCTGGGCTGCGACATCGCCACCCCGGCCCTGTTCACCGCCTACCTGCCCGCAGATCCCGATACGGCCACCTTCTCGGTGCCGGTCGAGGCCGGCCCGGCGGTCACCCTGTTCATCGAACCCCAGCGCCAGGTGCCGGTGCTCGATGCCGGCGGCAACCCGCAGCCGCTGCAGGTGCAGGTGCGCCTGGCAGACCACTGCGGCAACCAGGCCAGCGGCGACGACGTCTCCTTCGACCTGCACGTCGACCCGGCCAGCACCGCCTGCTTCGACGACCTCTGCCCGAGCCCGCCCGGCAACGGCAGCGGCGTCAAGGACCTGTTCGCCCGCTCCACTTCCGGCGGCAGTGCCGGCTTCGAACTCTACGCCACCGGCGCCGGGCCGGTCGACATCTGGGCCGACAACCTGTCCAATCCGCTGCTGCAGGCGGGCGGCATGCGGGAGGACGAGCACCTGGATCTCGAGGGCTGGGACGGCGGCTTCGTATCCTGGTCGACCGCCGGCGTCTACAACGACGAGTGGGCCTGGGGCCGGCTCGCGGCCGGCCCCGCCCGGGCCCACTCCGGCAACAACGCCTGGGCCAGCGTGCTCGACGGCGACTACCACCCGGCCAGCGGCGAGGACGACCGCTTCCTGTTCCGCGGCTTCAACCTGCCCTGCTCGCCGCTCGTCTTCCTGGACTTCTGGGAGTACCACCAGCTGGGCCCGGACGCCCTGCTCTTCCTGTCGGTGAACGATCCCCTCAACGGCCAGTACCCGCCCCCGGCCGACGGAGACTCGGCCTACGACGGCGAGCTCAACGGCCGCCCGGGGTACCGGGGAGATTCCGGCGGCTGGCGCCGGGTGCGTTTCGACCTGGGCCAGTGGGCCTGCAACTGGGTGCCGGTCATCTGGAACCTGTATCTCGACGACGCCGCCGGCACCGCCTTCGGCTGGGCCATCGACGACGTGTCGGTGGAGTACTTCGCCCAGCGGGCCCAGGGATCCTTCGTGGCCGGCCCGCCCTGGGACGGCGTCGTCTGGGGCGGCGGCAGCGGCGTGGCCGGCTGCGCCACCTCTCCCGGCTACTTCACGGTGGCCGCCTGGGACGCCTGGAGCAACAACTGCCTGAACGCCGAGGTGCAGGTGAGTTCGGACGGCGCCGGCAACCGCCAGTTCACCGACGCCCGGGACGGCTGGATTGTCAGCCAGTCGGCCGGTGACGCCGTGATCAACCTGGGGCCCTGGGGCTGGACCGATGTCTGGCTTACCGACGACCGGGCCGAGACGGTCGATATCACCCTGCTGACCGGCAGCGGTTCCAATCCCTCGGACGGTGTCATCTTCGTGGCCGCCAGCAGCGACGAGGTCGGCCTCTGCGACGACTTCACCGACAACGACTGCGACGGCGCCGTCGACTGCGACGACAGCGACTGCCTGGGCGATCCCAGCTGCCTGCCCGCCCTGGTGGCGGCCTGGCACAGCGCCAGCTTCCAGGCCGGAGAGGTGCGTTACGACTACCAGGTCTGCAACTACACCACCATCGACGTGCCGGGCTCCTTCCCGGTGGCCATCTACGTCAAGGCCCCGGGCGACCCGGCGCCGGCCTATCCCAACGACCCCGACGGCCTCTGGGGCACCCGCATCGTCAACGGCCTGCCCGGCTGGAGCTGCCAGACCGACTCGGCGATCATCTCCGGCCTGCCCCCGGGCGACTACGCCCTGTGGTTCGTGGCCGACTGGACCGACACCGTCAACGAGGGCGACAAGAGCGACAACGTCGTCTCCTATCCCGCCCTGGTTACGGTGCCGGCGGCGACCGCCGAGTCCGATACCCGGGGCAACTGCCTGGACGCCGCCGACAACGACTTCGACGGCCTGCAGGACTGCGAGGACGCGAGCGCCCCCGGCGGCCAGGTCGCCTGCCGTTCGGCCGCGGCCACCAGCTGCGACAACGACGCCGACATTAGGCTGCTGGGACAGTCCGAGCCCTGCAACGGCGTCGACGACATCGGCTGGGGGCTCGTCGATGCCCTGTCCTGCAACTGCGTCAATGACTCGGGTTGCGACGACCTCGATCCCAACTACGTCTACCGCTGCTACACCGAGCTGGCGCCGACGGGTTATCAACCGGTATGTTCCCTGCCCTGCTACCAGTGGAATCCGTCCGATGATCTCTGCCTGTGGCTGAGCGGGGGGGCACTTACCCGCTGCGACACGAACACCGGCGCCTGCGTGCCCTGACGGCGGCCGGCGGGCTGCTGCTGCGGCGCACCCGCCGCCGGGGCGTAAAATACGTAAAAACTGCTTGACTGGTCACGACACCTCGATGATAATGACGCGCTTTTCGCGGGCGGATGCGCCGCCCGCGGCTGAAGCGGTGGACCATTGGCCGTACCCCAGGGAGGTGGTCAGTTAATGCCCGGAGTTAAGGTCCGTGAAGGCGAGTCGTTCGAAAGCGCGTTGCGGCGTTTCAAGAAGCAGTGCGAAAAGGCGGGCATCCTGTCCGAGATCCGCAAGCGCGAACACTACGAAAAACCCAGCGTGAGAAAGAAGAAGAAGGCCCTGGCCGCCAAGAAACGCGCCTTGAAGAAGATACGCAAGAGCCGTTGACGCCGGCATCCGGTCCCGGTTATCTGGTGCTTCTTCAGCAGGTGGCGGAGGATGTGCGTTTCATCCGGCCGCAGGGATTGCCAGGCAGGCCTGGCGGGGAAGTGACATTGGCTGTTCCCTCTCGTGAACAAGCGGTGCGCCTGGTGCGCCAGCGTACCGATCTCGTCGAAGTGGTCAGCCGCTACGTCAAGCTCAAACGCTCGGGTTCCAACTACCTGGGCCTGTGTCCCTTCCACGAGGAAAAGACCCCTTCCTTCTCGGTCAGCCCCGGCAAGGGATTCTTCCACTGCTTCGGTTGCAAGGCCTCGGGTGACGTCTTCACCTTCCTGATGAAGATGGAGGGCAAGACCTTTCCCGAGGTGCTGCGCGAGCTGGCCCAGCGGGCCGGGGTGGAGCTGCCGGCGGGCCGGCCCGAAAGAAGCGCCGCCCGGGGGCTGAAGCAACGGCTGCTGGAGGTCAACGAGCTGGCCGCCGGCTTCTACGAGAACCAGCTCTGGCAGGGGGGCGACTCCGCCCGGGCCGCCCGCCGGGCGCTCGAGCAGCGCGGCCTGAGCGAGGAGGTGGCCCGGCGCTTCCGGCTCGGCTACGCGCCGGCCGGCTGGCAGGGGCTGGTGGAACGGCTGCGCTCCGCCGGCGCCTCCCTGCAGGACGCCGAGACCCTGGGCCTGGTGGGCCGGGGCAGCCGCGGTCCCTTCGATCTCTTCCGCCACCGGCTGGTGTTTCCCATCTGCGACCTGCAGAACCGGGTGATCGGCTTCGGCGCCCGGCGCCTGGCCGACGAGGAAGGGCCCAAGTACATCAATTCCCGGCAGAGCCCGGTTTATGACAAGAGCAGCGCCCTGTACGGGCTCAGCCAGGCCCGCCCGGCCATCGTCAAGGAACGGCGGGTGGTCCTGGTGGAGGGGTACTTCGACGTGCTGGGCCCGGTGGCCGCGGGCATAGGCAACGTGGTGGCCACCTGCGGCACCGCCCTGACGGAGCGGCACACGGCCGTGCTGCGGCGTTTCACCGACACCATCGTCACCCTCTTCGACGCCGACGATGCCGGCTGGTCGGCCATCGAGCGGGCGACCCGGCAGTTGCTGGCCGGCGGGCTGGCTCCCCTGGCCACCACCCTGCCGGCCGGAGAGGATCCCGATTCCTTCGTGCGCCGCCAGGGCGGCGAGGCCCTGCGCCGGCTTCTCGAGCAGGCCCGGCCCGCCGTGGAGGCGCTGGCCGAGCACTGGCTGGAGCAGGGTGACGACAGCGAGGCGCGGGCCCGGGCCCTGCAACGACTGGCCCCGGTGCTGGCGGCCTGCAGCGATCCGCTGCGGCGCGCCGCCCTGCTGCACTGGGTGGCCGAGCGCTTCCAGGTGAACGAGCAGTCCCTGCTGCAGGCCGGCCAGGGTGCGGGCGGCGGCCGGGAGCGCTCGGTCGCGCCGGGATCGGCGGCCACCGCGGACGGGTCCGCCGCGTCCCGGGTCGAGGCCGGCGCCGCCGAGGAGGAGAACTTCCTGGTCTACCTGGTGCAGCTTCCCGAACTGGCCGGTGAGGCGGGCGCCGGGGCGGCCCTGGCCGACCTCGTCTCCGCTCCCCTGCGCCGACTGGCCGGCGACGTCGTCGCCGGCCGCCTGCCGGCCCAAGCGGCGGAAGTGCTGGCGGCGGTGGACGACGAGGGACTGCGCAGCCGGCTGGCACGGCGGCTGCTCGAAGACCAGCAGCTGACCGAAGCCGAGCTGCGCGCGGAGTTCCGGCGCTGCCGGCAGGCCCTGCGGCGCCGCGCCCTGCGCCGGCAGCTCAAGGAGTTGACCTACCGCATCGGCCAGGCCGAGCGCGGGGGCCAGCGGGAGGAGAAGGCGCAGCTGCTGAAGGAAAAGATGGAACTGAACCGGCAACTGGTGGAACTCGAGCGAGCATAGGGGTAGGGCTTGACCAGGAAGCAAAAAAGTAGCAGGTTTCTTCCCTCGGGCCGGCGAGCGCCGCTGTTCGGGGGCTTTCTAGACGGATTGCGCCAGCGCCTGTTCAAAGAGGGCACCATGAAGCGAGACAAGTCCAGCAAGGCAAAAGCACGGAACACCGACCGGGCCCGGCTGATCAGCCAGCCGGCCCCGCCGGGCCAGGGCAAGAGGGGCGGTTCCTCCGGCAAGCGGGGCCGGGTCAGCCGGCCCACCATCAGTTCCGAGAAGGTCAACATGGACAGCGAGCTGGTGACCTCCATTACCCGCAAGAAGGCCGCCCGGCCCACCATCTCCAGCGTGCCCTGCAGCCCGGCCGCGGATGACAAGGCCGGCGGCAAGAAGAAACCCTACTCCAAGCCCTTCATGCGCGTGCACGACCGCCGGCTGGGAGAGAAGGCCGAGAACCTGCTGGCCGAGGCCTTCATGGCCGCCCGGCGGGATCGCCGCGACATCCAGCAGCTGCTGCTCAAGGGCAAGGACAAGGGCTTCGTCACCTTCAAGGAGGTCAACGACAGCCTGCCCGACGACGTGGTCACTCCCGACCAGCTGGAAGACCTGGTGGCCTTCCTGGGGGACGCCGATATCGATGTCGTGGAAGACGCCGCCGAGGTGAGCGGCAAGAGGCCCCTGGCCGACAGCGGCCCCAGCAAGTACACCCCGGAGCCCGCCCCCTCCAAGACCTCGGACCCGGTACGCATGTACCTGCGCAAGATGGGCTCGGTTTCCCTGCTCACCCGCGAGGGCGAGGTGGAGATCGCCAAGCGCATCGAGGAGGGCGAAAAGGAGGTCATGCAGGCGGTAATCGAGTCTCCCCTGGCCATGCGCGAGATCCACTCGCTGGCCGAGCGCTTGCGCCGCTCCAAGCTGCGCCTGCGCGACGTGCTGCGCGACTACGACGAGGAGATGGGGGAGCAGGAAGAAGAGCGCATCACCGCTCGGGTGGTACAGAACATCGAGACCATCTGCAGGCTGCAGCGCGACAACGAGCAGGCCGAGGCCGCCCTCCGGCGCGGCCGGCGCATCGGCCAGAACCAGCGCGAGGCCCTGCGCGGGAAGATCGCCGGCAACCGGGAGAAGATGCTGGCCATCCTGGAGGAGATCCACCTGGTCAAGCACCAGATCGACAACATCGTCTCCCGTTTCAAGGATCTCATCCGCCAGGTGGACCGGGCCGAGGAGGACATCGCCACCTGCGAGCGGCGCACCGGCCTGTCGGCCCGCGAGCTGCGCAAGACCATCCGCCAGATCCGCTCCTCGCGCTCCCGCGAGGAGAAGATCTGCCAGAAGCTGGGTATCCGCCCCGAGGAATTCCAGGAGATGGAACGGCTGCTCAACGCCGCCGTGCGCAAGCGCCAGCAGGTGGAGAAGGAAGCCGGCATGTCCATCGACCTGCTGCGCCGCACCTACCGGGCCATCAGCGACGGCGAGCGCAAGGCCGAGCGGGCCAAGAGCGAACTGGTGGAGGCCAACCTGCGGCTGGTGGTGTCCATCGCCAAGAAGTACACCAACCGCGGCCTGCAGTTTTTGGACCTGATCCAGGAGGGCAACATCGGCCTGATGAAGGCGGTGGACAAGTTCGAGTACCGCCGGGGTTACAAGTTCTCCACCTACGCCACCTGGTGGATCCGCCAGGCCATCACCCGGGCCATCGCCGACCAGGCCCGCACCATCCGCATCCCGGTGCACATGATCGAGACCATCAACAAGCTCATCCGCACTTCCCGCTACCTGGTGCAGGAGATCGGCCGCGAGCCCACTCCCGAGGAAATCGCCGACAAGATGGAACTGCCCCTGGACAAGGTGCGCAAGGTCCTCAAGATCGCCAAGGAGCCGATATCGCTGGAGACCCCCATCGGGGAGGAGGAAGACAGCCACCTGGGAGACTTCATCGAGGACAAGGCCATCACCTCGCCCTCCGAGGCGGTGTTGAACATGAGCCTGTCGGAGCAGACCCGCAAGGTGCTGGCCACCCTGTCGCCGCGGGAAGAAAAGGTGCTGCGCATGCGCTTCGGCATCGGCGAGAAGTCGGATCACACCCTGGAGGAAGTGGGCCAGGATTTCGAGGTCACCCGCGAGCGCATCCGCCAGATCGAGGCCAAGGCCCTGCGCAAGCTGCGCCATCCCTCGCGTTCGAAACGCTTGCGGGCATTCGTGGAAGGAGAGTAGAGACAGTTGGGGCCCATAGCTCAGCGGCTAGAGCTGCCGGCTCATAACCGGTTGGTCCCGGGTTCGAATCCTGGTGGGCCCATTTTTTCGTTGACAGGACCGTTCCGGCAAAGTAGCTTGCCGGCGTGTTCGCGGGTGTTTTTGAAAGTTGTTGTCGAAACAAACCACGAGGGCTGGTGCTGTCGAGTGCCAGCCCTTCCGAGCCAGGCCAGGCGCGCCCCCTCTCGAGCGGGCGCGCTTTTCGCATTCGGGCCAGGGGGAAGACCACGCTTGCCGGGAGAGGAAGGAGAGGACGGTGACGCCACTGGACACGCTCAGGGCGCTGGTCGAACTGCAGGAGATTGACCTGCGCATCAGGGAACTGGAAAAGGACCGCCAGCAGATCCCCGCGCGCCTCGACGAAATCGCGGCCATCCTGGGAGAGAAGCGCGAAGCCCTGAAGACCGACCAGAACCTGCTCGATGACGCCGAGTTGGCCCGCCGGGTGGCCGAGAGCGACCTCAAGGCGGAAAAGGAAAAGATCAAGAAATGGGAGGCGCGCCTGGGCGAGATCCGCAACAACCGCGACTACCAGGCCCTGTCGCGGGAGATCGAGTCGGCCCGCAAGGCCAACCTGGGCATCGAGGACGAGATCCTGCGCAAGATGCAGGAGATCGAAGACCTCAAGGGCAGCATCGCCGAGAAGGAAGAGGAGCTGGCGGGCATAGAAGGCCAGCTGCTGGGAGAAAAGGCCGAGCTCGAGGAGCAGCTGCGCAGTCTCAACGAGCGCATCGAGCAGGAGAACGCCGTGCGCCAGCAGGCGGTGGAGAAGGTCGACCAGCGCTGGTACCGCCAGTACCAGACCATCAAGGACCGCCGCGACGGCCTGGCCGTGGTGGCCGTGCGCGACGAGCATTGCCAGGGCTGCCACATGGGCATTCCCCCGCAGCTCTACAACATCGTCCTCAAGGGCCAGGAGATAAAGTCCTGCCCTTTCTGCCAGCGCATCTTCTACTACCCGCCCGCCCTGGAACAACCGTCATCCGCCAGCGAACAGGCCGGCTAGGCCAGGTCGTTCCCTTCGTCGGGAAAGGAAGCGGGCCCGGGCATGGATAACGATATCTTGCACATCTGGAGCGACGGGGCGGCCCGGGGTAATCCCGGGCCGGCCGGGGCGGGAGTGGTCATCGCCCGCGCCGACGGCGAGATCGTCGAGGAGCTGTCCCGTTACCTGGGCGAGACCACCAACAACGTGGCCGAGTACCAGGCCCTGCTGCTGGGCCTGGAGCGGGCGCTGCAGTTGCGGGCCGTCGCCCTGAGGGCCCACCTGGACTCGCAGCTGGTGGTGCGCCAGCTGCAGGGCAGCTACCGGGTGCGCCAGCCCCACCTGCGGCCGCTTTACCAGCGGGCGCTGGAGATGCTGCGGCGCTTCGAGCAGGCCGAGCTGGTGCACGTGCCGCGGGAGGAAAACCTCGCCGCCGACCGCCTGGCCAACCGGGCCATCGACGAGGGGGAATGAGGAACGAATCCGCCGGTGCGGGCCTTAAGCCGGGTTCTGGTCCCCGGGCGGGTTGCCCCGCTCCGGGGCGGCACCCATTCATCTAGGACAGGCGTTGCCGCCTGCCTCGAGCGGTCATGGGCGGCGCCACGAACGGGCCATTCGCCTTTCGGCCCGCGGGCCGAAAGGGCGCCTTGCCGGACCTTGCTCCAGGTGGGGTTTACCGTGCCCGGGATGTCTCCACCCCGGCGGTGCGCTCTTACCGCACCGTTTCACCCTTGCCGGCCGGTCTCCCCGCGGGGAGGCCGGCTGAGGGGAAGGCCCCGGAGGACGTTCCCCATGCGCGGGCACCCGCAGGTGCCACGCGGGCGGACTGTTCTCTGTGGCACTTTCCTTGGAGTTGCCTCCACTGGCCGTTAGCCAGCACCCTGCCCTGTGGAGCCCGGACTTTTCCTCTCGCCGCGCACCGCAGCACGCGGCCAGCGGGTGCCTGGCCCGCACCGGCGGAATCTGTTGCCAAAGAACCGGGTCCATTGTGACAGATTCCCGGGACGGGCGAAACACCTTCCAACACATTGCACCAGGGCCGTTTACCCTGTATCATGAAGGAAAGCTCAGGACCCCGGGGCTCTCGGGCCCCGCTGGGAGGGAGGTTAGAATGACTGCCAGGCTCCCGGTATTTACCGCCGTAACCGTTTGCGGCTTGCTGCTGGCCTGGCCGGGAGCCGCCCCGGCCCGCCAGGTGCAGGTGATCCCGGTGACCCAGAACAGCGCCCTGACGCTGGGCACCGATGAATCCTACGGCTACCAGGTTTTCCCCCGCAGACCCTGTCGCATCAAGCTGGTCGGCCCCGGTGCCCTGACGGTGACGGTGCGCCTGAACCACCGCAAGAAGCTGCCCATCCTGCGCGGCCGCTTCACCATCAAGCGCGGGCGCCGGCGCATCAAGTCGGCCAACCTCAAGCTGCACCGCTCGCGGGTGGGCGCCTACCGGGAAGCTCCCCGCCTGCATCCTTCCCTGCCCAAGGTGTTCCGCATCAAGGTACCGCGCGGCCTGCAGGAGTACACCTTCTCCCTGCGTGCTCCCCGGGGTACCAGCCTGACGGTGGGCCTCAAGTACGAGAGCAACGCCGACCAGAGCGCGGCCCGCGCCGACGAGAGCCTGGCCCTGGCACCCCTGGTGCCTCCGGGCGGCGGCAAGCAGGTGGCCCAGGCCGACGGCGACATGCCGGAGCTGGTGCCGCTGGTTCCCCCCACTCCGGCCAAGACCAAGAAAGCGTCCGCCGCCAAGAAGACCGCAACCGCCGACAGCGACCTGCCCGAGCTGCCCCCGCTGGTACCCACGCCGCCGGCGAAGAAGCCGGCGGCCAAGAAGCCGAAACCCCGGCCGGCCCCGGTAAAGAAGCCGGCCCCGCGGGTGGCCTCCCACCCGGCTGCCAAGCCCGTGGCACCACCGCCCGCCACCCAGCCGCCGGCGGCCCGGCCGGCGACCGTCACCAAGCCGGTCCCCCCCAAGGCCCGACCCCAGCCTCCCCGGCAGAGCAAGGTGGCCCGGGCCGGCGGAGTCCGCCAGATCGACATCACCCCGCCGCAGCCGCCCGCCATCGGCAAACCGGCCCCGCGGCGCCGGGCGCCGGTGGTGTCGCTGGGCATCAAGTTCGGCCAGATCAGCCCCCTGCAGAAGGTGGGCGGAACCACCTACACCGGCAGCCTGGACATCCGCTACATCGTCCCCGTCTGGGATGGCCGCCTCAGCCTCGGGGTGGAAGGCGGTGCCTACCGCTACCAGCTCACCGTCACCTCGGAGCAACGCCGGCTCACCATGCTGGTGGTTCCCCTCGCCGTGCAGCTGTTCTACCGCATCCCCCTGCACGCCTTCCTCGAACCCTACGTCGGCGCCGGCGGCGACGTGTTCCTCTGCTGGGGCAAGGACGAGCACAGCGAAACCGGCTACAGCTACGCCTCCACCAGCAAGGTGCTCTTCGGCGGCCACCTGGTGGCCGGCATCGAGGCGCACCTCGGCCCCGGCTACCTGCTGGGCGAGGTACGCGCCGGCATATCCTTCGGCGATCCCGGCATCTGGTCCAACAGCCCCAATATCTACGGCCTGCTGGCGGTGGCTGGCTACCGTTTCGTATTCTGACGGCATCCATGAACAGCTCCCCCGCCTCCCCGGGCGGCGGCCTGCGCCGACTGTGGACGAAGTTGTTGCTGGCCTACCTGCTGCCGGTGGCCCTGATCCTGGCCGGCAGCGGGGTGCTGTCCTGGCGGGCCGCGCGCCTGGCCATGGAACGGCAACTGGGTGAGCACCTGGTCAGCCTGGCCCGCCTGGCCGCCCGGCTCTGCGCCCGGCCCGGGCTGGAACGCCTGGGACCGGGTGACGAGCAATCGCGCACCTACCAGGCCGTCCTGCGCCGCCTGCAGCAGGTGCGCCAGGCCGGGGAAGCGGCCCAGGTGCTGCTGTTCGACGCCGCCCGGCGGGCCCTGGTCGACAGCCGGCAACGCTACCGCCCGGGCGAGGAGGTGGTGGCCCTGGCGGCCAATCGCCACGAGCTGCGCCAGGTCTTCGCCGGCCGGCCGCGGGCCTCGCTGTTGTTTACCGGCAGCGACGGCCGTCTCTACAAGAGCGGCTTCGCGCCGGTGGTCTACGAGGGCCGGGTGCTGGCCGCCGTGGCCGTGGACGGCTCGGCGGCCTTCTTCGGCCAGCTGGACGGCCTGCGTACCACCCTGTCGCTGGCGGCCCTGGCGGCGCTGGCGTTGTTGCTGGCGGTGACCCTGTTCGTCTCCCGGGCCATCACCCGTCCCCTGCGGCGCCTGGCCCGCGCGGCCCGCGCCATCGGGGCCGGCGATCTGCAGACGGCGGTGCCGGTGGAGACCCGCGACGAGATCGGCCTGCTGGCCACCACCCTGGAGGGCATGCGCCGCTCCCTGCAGGATCGCGACCGGCAGCTGCAGATGATGTTGTCGGGAATCGCCCACGAGGTGAGGAACCCGCTGGGGGGCATGACCCTGTTCATCGGCCTGCTGCGCGAGGACCTGGCCGGCGACGCCGAGGCGGTGAAGAAGATCGATCGCATCCGCAGCGAACTCGACGACCTGGCCCGGGTGGTCAACGACTTCCTCGCCTTCGCCCGCCGCCAGCCGCTGCAACGGGAGAGCTTCGATCCCCGGCAGCTGCTGGAGCAGCTGCCGCCGCTGCTGGCCGACCTGCTGGACGAGCGCGGGGTGGAACTGCAACTGCCGGAGCCGGGCCCGGCACTGTCGCTGCAGGCCGATCCCAAGCGGCTGCGCCAGGTGCTGCTCAACCTGCTGCGCAATGCCATCCAGGCTTCGCCCCCGGGCGGCACGGTGGCGGTACGGCTCCAGCAGGACCGGACCGGCTGGTTGCGCCTCGACGTCAGCGATCCGGGCCCGGGCATCGCCGAGGAAATGCGCCAGCGCATCTTCGAGCCCTTCTTCACCAGCCGGCAACAGGGCACCGGCCTGGGGCTGGCGCTGGCCCGCAAGATTGTCGAGGAGCACGGCGGCAGTATAGAATTCACCTGCCCGCCCGGGGGCGGCACCACCTTCACGGTGCGCCTGCCGCAGGCGGGTGGCGGAGCGGCGGCCTGATAACCGGGCCGGGAACGAGGAGAGCCATCATGGCAGCGGTGCTGGTCATCGACGACAACGACACCATCCGCGACGGGGTGGCCGCGGTGGTGCAGCGGCTGGGACACAAGGTCTACACCGCGGCCGACGGGCGGCGGGGGGTGGAACAGTTCGCGGCCCGCCACATAGACTTCACCATCACCGACCTGAAGATGGAGGGGCTCGACGGCATCGGCGTGCTCAAGGAGGTGCTGGCCCGGGATCAGCAGGCGGTGGTGATGGTGATCACCGCCTACGGAACGGTGGAGACCGCCGTGGAAGCCATGAAGCTGGGGGCCTTCGATTTCATCACCAAGCCCTTCACCCCCGACGTGTTGCGGGCCAAGACCGAGCAGGCCCTGGAGGTGGCCCGCCTGCGCCGGCAGCAGGCGCGCCTGGAGCAGGAGAACCGCCTGCTGCGCGACCAGGTGCTGGGCCAGTCGCCGGAGCAGGAGATGGTGGGCCGGTCGCCGCCCATGCAACAGGTGCTGGCCACCATTCGCAAGGTGGCCCCCTCGGATTCCACGGTGCTGATCAGCGGCGCCAGCGGCACCGGCAAGGAGCTGGTGGCCCGGGCCCTGCACTCGTTGAGCCGCCGGGCCCGGGGACCGTTCATTCCCGTCAACTGCGCCGCCCTGGCCGAGACCCTGCTGGAGAGCGAGCTGTTCGGACACGAAAAGGGCGCCTTCACCGGCGCCGGCCGGCGCAAGCTGGGCCGCTTCGAGCTGGCCGACGGGGGCACCATCTTCCTCGACGAGGTCAGCGAGATACCCCCGCCGCTGCAGGTCAAGCTGCTGCGGGTATTGCAGGAACGCGAGTTCGAGCGGGTGGGCGGCGAGCAGACCATCAGCGTCGACACCAGGGTGATCGCCGCCACCAACCAGGACCTGCAGGCCCGGGTGGCCGCGGGCCGGTTCCGCCAGGACCTGTTCTACCGCCTGCACATCGTACCCATCCAGCTGCCTCCCCTGCGCGAGCGCCGCCAGGACATCCCCCTGCTGGTGGAACACTTCCTGGGCAAGCTGGCCCGGCGTACCGGCAAGAACATCACCGCCGTCGAGCCCGCGGCCCTGCAGATGCTGCAGGATTACCCCTGGCCCGGCAACGTGCGCGAGCTGGAAAACGTGGTGGAGCAGGCCATGGTCTTTGCCGAGGGCGACACCATCCGCACCGGCGACCTGCCCTCGGCCCTGTGCCAGCGCGCCGCCCCGGAGCAGGCGCCGGGCGCCGACCCCGGCCTGTCCGTGCTGCCCGGCAGCGAGGGCCTGCCCCTGCCGCAGATCCTCGAGCAGCTCGAGCGCCGGCTCATCCTGCAGGCCTACCAGAAGGCCAACCGGGTCAAGACCGAGACCGCCCGCCTGCTGGGGATCAAGCCCTCGGCCCTTTACTACAAGCTGGAGAAGTACGAGATCGATTAGCATGACCTCCTCCCGGCAACGAATTTCTGAGAGCGACATCGGAATTCCGACGCCCGTACCGGGGACGCGGCCGGGCACCCCCTCTTCTCGCCCTTGTTTCTTGGAATCACGGGGGAAATTTCCCACCCCGCCAGTGCGGCCGCTGCCGCCCCTTGGCCTGGATCTTGCAGGTTGTTGTTTCCGATGAGGAACGTGCTTACAGCCTGGTTGCTGCTGACCCTGCTGGCGGCGGGAATCGCCCGGGCCCAGGAGCCCGCGGGTCCCGCCGTGGACAGCATCAGCGAGCTGCGCCTGCGCCTGGAGAGACTGCGCGACGCCGGGCGCGAACTGGCCGCCCGGCGCGATGTCCTGTCCGGGCAACTCGACGAGATCACCACCCGCATCGACCTGCTCAAGTCCCGGCACCCGGCCGGTCGCCTCTTGCCCGACTTCGAGCTGGAGGGACTGCTGCGCCGCTCCCAGCAACTGGCGGTCGAGCTGGAGGCCAGCAACCGCGGCCTGCAGGCTCTGGACGGCCAGCGCCGGCGGCTCCTGTCCAGGCTGGCGACGCTGCTGCGCCAGCAGCTCGAGCAACTGCTGGCCCGGGCCCGCCGGGACACCGCCGCCGGCCAGGGCCGGACGGACGGTGAGCGCCTGCTGGCACTGCGGCGCGAACTGGGGCAGGTGCAGAAGCAACTGAACCGCCTGGGGGGCTTCCCGTCCAGCATGCCGGCGGTCCCCCCGGCCCGGCAGGTGCTGGCTTCCGACGACCCGGAACGGCTGCGCCAGCAGGCCGACGCCTTGCAGGACGAGCGCGACCGGCTGCGCCGCCTGCTGGAGGGACTGGAGCAGCGCATCGCCGAGGCCCGCAGCCAGCTGGAGCTGGACCGGCAGATGAACGACTTCCTGCAGGACCACAGCCTGTTCGGCGAGGAGGAGCACGCCCTGCGGGTGGCACGGGCGGATGCCGCGCCCCAGGGGGCCGGCGGCGACGAAGACCAGCGCAACGAGGGGTTCTCCAACGGCACCGGCAGCTACGATCAGGGCGGACCCCCGGGAGAATGCCCGGGCGGCATGTGCGGCACGCCGGGAGAGGGGACCACCTCGCTGGGAGGCGCCGGCGAGACGGAGAATACTTCCGGCCGCCTGCCTCCCCTGCCCCAGGGCGATTCCGCCGAACCGGACAACCTGGCCCCGGCCACCCTGCTGCGGCACCTGGACCGGCGCCGCCGGGAAGTGATCCGGCGGCTGAAGGAACTGCAAGTGCTCTACGACAGGCTCACGAAAAAGCTCGAACGCCTGCAGGGCACGGCCGCCGAGTAACCAACCCCTCAAGCCCCGGCCAGCAGCTTTTCGGGCACCTCCACCAGCTGTCCGGCTTCGTCTATGCACACCACCTGCACCTCGGCCTCGGTCAGGGGCCGGGGCTCGTCGCCGCGGTGTACCTTCTGGGTGAAGCTCAAGCGGTACTCCGAGGCCGGGCGGAAGGTGGTCACCACCCGCAGCCGCTCGCCCACCATGGCCGGGCGCAGGAACTTGATGTTCATCTCGTGCACCACGAACCGCAAGCGGCCGGCCTGCTCCGGCGGTTGCACCCCCAGTTGCTCGAACAGCTCGGTACGGGCGCGCTCGAAGAACTTCACGTAGTTGGCATGGTAGACGATTCCCTGGGCGTCGGTGTCTTCCAGGTAGACTCGCAGCTCGAACTGGTACTCGTTCATGTCTCCCACTCCCGCCGGATAAACCCCTCGGCCGCACGGGCAACCGCGGGATTGCCTACCGGGGCATCCTGGAACCCCGACGTTGCTTTCGGCAACGTCGGGGGGAATATAGGTGAATCGCCCCCGGCTGTCCACGAATTGACCGTGCCCGGACAAGCCCCTAGAATCGAGGCCCATGGATGACCACGCCACCAGCACTGCCGCCGCTCTCCTCCCGGTACGGCGTTTCCTGGCCGCCTGGCGGCGGCGGGTGGTGCTGGCGGCGGCCATCGACGGCCTGCTGGAAGCCGCCCTGGCCGCCGGGTTGTTGCTGCTGGCCGGGCTGCTGCTGGGCATCCGCCCGCTCGGCTGGCCGGTCGTCCTGCTGGCGGCAACGGCCCTGGCCTGGACGGGCGGGCGCGCCCTGGCCGGGCACGGCCTGGAACGGCTGGCACCCGAACTCGACCGGCTCCTCGGCAGCCACGACCGGCTGTCGAGCGCCCTGCAGTTCGGCCGCCTGTCCCGGCCCACTTCCTTCATGAGGGCCCACCTGGAAGAGACCGCCGCCTGGCTGGAACGCTCCCGTCCGTCCCTGCCCCGCCGCCGGCCGCGTCGTGCCGGGGCGGCCCTGCTGCTGGCACTGTGGACCGGTGCCTTGCTTTCGCCCTCGGGGGCCGTGCTGCCCCCGCCGGACGAGGCCCCGCGGGCCCCGGCCGTCACCCCGGCCGCCAGGAAACTGGCCGGTCGACTGGCCCGGGCCCGGCGGCAGGCGCAGCGCCTGCGACTGGGGCGGCTGGAGAACCTGCTGGCCGCGGCGGCCAGCGAGATCGGCCTCCCCATCGAGATCCCCCCCCCGGCCCCGCCCCCCGAGTCCTCGCCCCGGCCCGGCGACGACGAGGGCCGCGACCGGCCCGCCCCCGCCCCGCCGGCCCGGGGAAGCGAGCAGCGGCTGTCGGCCCCGGCAACGGCCGCGGCCGGCCCGGCCTACCTGGCGGCGGGGAAGTTCGATGCCCTTTCCAGCCGGGCCTACCGGCAGGCCTTCGCGGAACTGGACCGGGCACTGCGACTGGGTGAACTCCAACCCGCCGACATCCGCCTGCTGGCCGGGCACGTGGAGAGGATCTCCGCCGCGCTGGCGGTCTCGGCCGGGCAGGAAGACACCCGGGCGGGGGCCGAGCTGGCGCGCCCGCCCGCCGGGCAGGCGGGCGACTCCGGCGGCTTCGACCGCGCCCTGGCTCCCCTGCTGCAGAAGAGCTTCGGGGAGTTTCTGCGCCGCTACGCCGACCACCTGGCCGGGCGCGCCCTTTCCCGGGACGGCTCCCCGGCAACCGCCCAGCCGCCCCCCAGCGGCCTGGCCCGCCTGCCCCGGCGGGGACAGGGACGCCGGCTCACCCGGCAAGCCGATCCCCGGGCCTTGCCCGGGGGCATGAGCGCCACCCCTACTGCCGGCGGGTCGGCCGCCGCGCGCGGGGCCCTCAATCGCCAGGCCGCCCGCCAGCGGGGCGGCGGCGTGGCCCAGGCCGGGGGCTCGGGCGCCGGCAGCGGTGGCGGTGGCGGCCGGGGGCAACTGGGTCCGCCGCCGGTGCTGCCGCGCCCGCGCCGGGTGGAATGGCTGGACCTGCCGGCGCGGCTGGGCAGCGGGCGCTCCCTGTTCGAGCTGCTGCAGAGGTTCGGGCGCGGTCAGGGCCTGGCCGGCAGCGGTGGAGATACCCGGCGCACCCGGCGGCTGCTGGGGGAGTTCGCCCGCATGGCGGAGCTGGCCGGCAGCAGCGGAGCGGTGCCGGCCGACATGCGCGACTACGTGCGGGCCTACTTCCTGGCCATTCGCCGGCTGGCCGGGGGCGGGAGTGCGCCATGAACCCGACCGGCCTGCTGGACGGTCGTTTCCTGGAGCGACTCGAACACCTCAGCCTGGCCTCGCGGCGCATCTACTCGGGACGACTGCAGGCGGCCCGGCGCTCGCGGCGCCTGGGAGCCGGTCTGGAGTTCGTCGATCACCGCCCCTACAGTCCCGGCGACGACCTGCGCCTGCTGGACTGGATGCTGCTGGCGCGCAGCCAGCGCCTGTACTGCAAGCAGTTTCTCGAGGAACGGGATCGCGACGTGCTGCTGCTGCTCGACTGCTCGGCTTCCATGGATGCCGAGGCGGGAAAGTTCGACCACGCCCGGCGCCTGCTGGCCGCCCTGGCGGCGGTGGCCCTGCTGGACTCCGACCGGGTGTGGCTGTACGGATTCGGAGAGGAAGTGCGGGCCAGCCACCCGCCCGTGCACGGCCGGGCGGCCCTGGGTCGCGCCCTGGAGTTCCTGGCCGGCCTGCAGGCCGGCGGCGGCACCGACCTGGCACGCTCGCTGCGCCAGCTGCAGCAGCGCTTCGGGCGCCGGGGCGGGCTGGCGGTGATCGTCTCGGACTTCCTCGAGGAAGGAAGCGGCGACGGCAATGCCCGGGACTGGCCGCCGCTCGGGCAGCTGGAGCTCATGGCCCTGCACCTGCACACCGAGGCGGAACGCTCCCCCCGGCTGCTCGGTCCCTGGCGCCTGCTGGATCCCGAGGGCGCCACTCCCCCGCAAAGCCTGGTCATCACCCGCGCCCTGCAGGAACGTTACCGCCGGCAGTTCGACGAGTTCGGCGCGCGCCTGCGCCGGCTGCTGCTGGCCCGGGGAGCCCACTACCTGCGCGTCTCGACCGCCACCCCGGTGGAGAAACTGGTGCTGGAGCAGATGCGCGCCGGTCGCTTGCTGGTATGAGGTGACCAGGTGTCCTTCCAGGGCCTGAGCGCCGGTGAGTTCGTCCTGCTGTTTTCCTCGGCGGCCCTGGCGGCCGCCCTGATCACCCTGCTGGGCTTCCGCCTGCGCGCCACCAGCGTGGCCACGGCGCTGCTCTGGCGCCGGCTGCTGCGACAACGCCGCACCACCTGGCGCCGCATCCTCACCCTGCTGCTGCAGCTGCTCATCATCTTCCTGCTGGCCCTGGCGGTGGCCGATCCCCGCCCCCGGCCCGGTACCGCCCGGCAGGCCCGGCGCCTGGTGCTGCTGGTGGACACCTCGGCCAGCATGGCCGCCCGCCAGGAAGACGGCAGCCGCCTGCAGCTGGCCGTCCGGCTGGTGCGCCTGCTGGCTGGGCGGGCCCGGCCGCAGGACGACTTCCTGCTGCTGTCGTTCGCCCGCGAACTGCACTGGCTGTACGGTCCCGGCCCGGGGGGAGCGGAGCTGGCCCGGGCGGCCGGCAGGCTGCGAACCCGGCTGGAGCACCAGGACCTGGCCGCGGCCCTGTCCGCCGCCGGGCAGCTGGTCTCGGCCGGGCCGGGGGAACGCCGGCTGCACTGGGTGGTGATCAGCGACGGCTTCCACGAGCTGCCCGCCTCCGCCCCGAAAAACCTGCTGCAGGTAAGCGTGGGCCGGCCGCTCGACAACCTGGCCCTGACCGCCTTCGAGCTGCTGCCCCTGGCCGGCGGCGGCGGACTGGAGGCCCGGGTGGGCGTCAGCAACTTCGGCCGGCGGCAACTGGCGGCTCGGCTGGTCATCCATACCGAGCGGGTGCGCCTGGGCCAGGAGCTGCTGAGCCTGGTCCCGGGGCAGCACCTGGAGCGCCGCTACCGGCTGGCCGTCCCCCCGCGGCGTCGGGTCATGGCCACCCTGGTCGACCGGAACGACGGTAAGCTCGACGCCTGGCCCGACGACGACCGCGCCTACGCCCTGGCTCCGCTGCTGCGCCGGCGACGCGTCTGGCTGGGGGGACGCCGGAACTTCTTCCTGCGGGTGGCCTTGTCGCTGCAGCCGGGAGTGGAACTGTCGCCGAGTGCGCAGGGCGCGCAGGCGGCCTTCCTGGTGGGGCGGTGTCCGCCGCTCGAGCTGCCGGCGGTGTACATCGATCCGCCCGCCGTCGCCAGCTGTCCCTTCCAGACCGCCGGCACGGTATCGTCGCCGCGGCAACTGCGGGCCAACGACCGGCACTTCCTCAGCGCCGGGCTGGATCTCGACACCCTGCGCGTCCGCCGGGCCCGTCACCTGCAGCCGCGCCCCGGCGACCAGGTGCTGCTGGCGGACGGCAACGCGCCCCTCTTCCTGGCCCGGCCGGGACGGCGGCGCCAGGCGGCCCTGGGCATCGACCTGGCCGGCAGCGATCTGCCCCTGCGGGTGGCCTTCCCGGTGCTGGTCTCCCGGCTGCTGGAGTGGCTGGCGGGTCCGGCCGTGCAGGCGGCCCCCCCGCCGTTGCGCCTGGGAGACAGCGTGGAGCTGCCGGGGGATGCGGACCGGCTCGAGGTGCGGCGTCCCGACGGCAGCACCCCGGACCCGGCGGCCCGGGGACCGGGGCGGCGGCTACGCCTGGACCAGCCCGGGTTCTGGACCATCGACGGCCCCGGCCGGTCGCGCACCCTGGCCGTCAACCTGCACCAGCCCGGGGAAAGCAACCTGGCCGGCGACCAGCTCGCCGGCGCCGGGCGGGTGCACTTCCGTCCCGGCCAGGTGCCGGCGGCGCTGGGGCGGCTGCTCGACGGGCCGCCACTCCGGCCGGCGGCACCGCTGTGGCCGCGCATCCTGCTGGCGGCCGCCTGGTTGCTGCTGATCGACTGGCTGGCCTTCTGCTTCAGGCTGTTGTTCTAGGGGAAGTCATGGACTCGCTGACCGGCGGCTGGCAGGCAATCGAGCAGTTACTGGCGCGGCACGACCTGGTGCTGGTGCGCCCGTCCGGCCTGTGGCTGCTGGCCGCGCTGCCGCTGGTGTGGCTGCTGGCCCGGCAACTGCGCCGGGGCGGCTGGAGCCGCTGGCGGCGCCTGGCCCTGGTCACCATCCGCAGCCTGCTGGTGGTGGCGCTGGCACTGGCCCTGGGTGAACCGCAGCGCCTGCAGCGCCGGCAGAGCCCGGCGCTGGGCGTGGTGGGAGACTGGTCGCAGAGCGTCGGCCCGGCGGGCCGGCGGCGGCTGCTGCGCTTTGCGCGGCGTACCTGGGCGGGAGGAGCCTCCGGCCGGCAGGTCATCGTGGCGGCCGGGCAACGACCGCGGCTGGTGGCCGGCCCGCGGGGCGGCTCCCCGGAACGGCTGGAGGGACTGGAGGCGGCCGGGCACAGCGACCTGGCGGCGGCGCTGTACCTGGCTGCGGCCCACCTGCCCGCCGGGGCCAGGCGCCAGCTGGTGCTGCTCAGCGACGGTGGCCAGACCCGCGGGGACGCCGTGGCCGCGGCCGCGGCCTTGCAGCGGGCGGGCATCACCGTGCACGCCGTCTACCTGCCACCGCTGCGTGACGGCGCCCGCCTGGAACAACTCGAGGTGCCGGCCACCGTCGCCGCCGGTGACGACTTCACGGCCGCGGCCGTTTATTCCTGCCCGGCGGGGCGGCCGGCCCGGCTGGCCTGGCGGGCGGACGGCAGGCGGCTCCAGCGCCGCCGGGCGCGCTGCGGCCGGCAGCCGACCCGGGCCGAGATCTCCACCAGTCTGGGCGAACCGGGCTGGCACCTGCTGTGTGCCCGGCTGGAACAGCCGGAAGACGCCGTCCCGGCCAACAATCGCTCCTGCCGCCGGGTGTTCGTGCGCGCCCGGCCGCGGGTGCTGCTGGTGAGCCGCGACCCGGGTGCCAACCCCCTGGCCCGGATCCTGGAGGCGGCCCGCTGGCGCCTGCAGCGCCTGCCGCCGCAACGTCTTCCCACCGACCCGGCCGCCATCGCCGGCTACCAGCTGCTGGTGCTGGACGACATCGAGCTGGGGGCGCTGGATGCCCGCCAGGCCCGGGCCCTGTCCTGGTTCGTCTCCTCGGGAGGCGGCGGCCTGCTGGTGGCGGCGGGTCGGGCCGCCCTGCCCCTGGCCGGGCCCGAACAGCTGCCCATCGAGCCCCTGCTGCCGGTGGAGTTCAAGCCCATCAAGAAGAAGGAGAAGATCCCGGCGGCGGTGGTCTTCGTGCTGGATCGTTCCTCCAGCATGGCCCGGGGCGGCAAGTTCGGCCTGCTGCTGCGCATCACCCTCGACAGCCTGGCCCGGCTGCCGCCCACCGCCCAGGTGGCGGTGGTGTTCTTCGACGACTTTCCCGAGGTGGTGGTGCCGCTCACCGAGGCCCGCCACCGCGACAAGATCGCCAAGGCCCTGCGGGCCCAGCGGGCCGGCGGCGGCACCTCCATCTACCCGGCCCTGGAGGCGGCCCACCGCCAGCTGCGCCGCAGCGCCGCCCGCCTGCGCCACGTCATCCTGCTCTCCGACGGCCAGAGCATCTCCCTGTTCGCCCACCACGGCCACATCGTCGAGGCCATCGCCCGCGACGACATCACCGTCAGCGCCATCGCCCTGGGTGACGACGCCGACCGGGAGGAGATGAAACGCATCGCCGGCCGCGGCGGCGGACGCTTCTACGCGGTGGACACACTGGACCAGGTACCGGCCATATTTTCCGCCGAGACCGAGCGCCTCACCGAGTCGGCGCGGCTGGAGCTGCCCCTGCGGGCGGTACCGTCGCGGCTGACGCCGCTGCTGGCGGGCCTGGATTTCTCCGGGGCCCCGCCGCTGGCGGGCATGCTCAGCGGCCGGGAAAGGCCCACCGCCGAGGTACTGCTGACCGGCTCGGTCAAGCAGCGGCCCCTGCTCACCCGCTGGCACTACGGCCTGGGAAAGGTGACCCTGTGGTCGAGCGACGTGCACGACCAGTGGGGCGGCTCCTGGACGCAGTGGCCGCAGTTCGCCGATTTCTGGGGCCGCCTGGCCGCCGACTGCCGGCGCCGGGGCCCGGCCGCCGGCCTGCGGCTTTCCTGGGAACTGCTGGGCCGGCGCCTGCTGGTCAGTGTCGAGGTGCCCGCCCTGGGAGGAGAAAGCCCGCCGCCGCGGCTGCTGCTGAACGGCCCCGACGGCCGGGAACGGACTCTCGGCCTGGAGCGGCTGGCCGACCGGCTCTACCGGGGGCAGCTCGAGCTCGAGCAGGACGGGGCCTACGGCCTGCAGGCCGACTGGTCCTGGCGGCGGGTGGAGTTTCGCACTTTCGGTTCCTGCGAGCTGCGCGGCGAGGAGGAGTTCGCCGCCGCGCGCCGTCCCGGGCGGCGGCTGGTCGAGGCGGTGGCCCGGGCCGGGGGCGGGCGGCTGGATCCCCAACCCGCGGCCCTGCTGGCCGACAGCCTCGCCCCCCATCCCCTCCGGCGGCCGCTGTGGCCGGGGCTGGTGGTGACGGCGCTGCTGCTGCTGCTGGGAGAGGTACTGCTGCGACGCTTGTAGAACTGATACTTGACCGGCGCCGGAAGGCGGCGTTATCTTGGCGGTTGCCAGTTGGCGTCAGCGGCAAAGAGCGACAAGGAGTCCACACATGCCCGATCGTAGAAAGAGCAATGACCGGCGAGGGCCGCGCCGGGGAGAAGAGCGGCGCCTGGGGGATCGCCGCGAGTCACACCGGCTACCCATCGACGTGGAGGTCAGGCAGGGTAACGCGCCCTTCAGCAGCCACCAGGGCAACATCGGCATCGGCGGGGTGTTCTTCAAGACCCCCCTGGACCTGCCCACCGGCGCCCTGGTGCAGCTGCGCTTCACCCTGCCCGACAGCAACGAGGCCATCCAGGCCAAGGGGGAGGTGGTGGATATCACCGCCGTGGGCCGGCCCGAGGATCGGGGTACCCGGGTGCGCTTCATCGACCTGGACATCAAGAACGAACTGGCCATCGCCCGCTTCCTCGACGATCACGCCACCTCCAAGTAGTTCTCCTTCCCCGCCGACAAGAGAGGATCCCGACATGCGTCCCCTGCTCGTGCTCCTGGCGCTGGGGCTGGCCGGAAGCGCCCCGGCCGACTCCCCCTCCCGCAGCGAACTCGTGGAGCTGGGCCACCGCTGCCAGCAGCGGGCCGAGCAGCTGCGCGGCATCCGGGCCGGCAAGCCCATCCGCTGGCAGGTGGCCGACCGGCAACAGATCCGCGCCTACGTGCTCAAGGTGCTCGAGCGGCAGTACCGCCCGGGAGAATTGCAGGCCGAGGGGCTCACCTTCCGGGCCCTGGACCTGCTGCCGGCCGACCTGGAGTACGACAAGTTCGTCGTTGATCTCATGACCGAGCAGATCGGCGGGGTCTACGACCCGGTCGAGGAGATCTTCTACCTGGCCGACTGGATTCCCCCGGGCATGCAGGAGACGATCATCGTGCACGAGGTGACCCATGCCCTGCAGGACCAGGCCTACGGCATCGATGATTTCCTCGAGCGCCTGCGCGGCAACTCCGACGCCATGGCAGCCCGGGCCGCCGTGGTGGAAGGCGAGGCCACCCTGGTGATGCTGGAAGACGCCCTGCGCCAGGCGGGCACGCCGCTCGGCCTGGAGCAGATCGAGCTGTCCCTGCGGGGCATGCAGCTGATGACCTTGCTTTCCTCCATCGCCTTTCCCAGCTTCGCCCGGGCTCCGCGCGCCCTGCGCCAGAGCCTGCTGTTTCCCTACCTGCAGGGGTTGCGCTTCGTGGTGGCGGCCCGGCGCCGCGGCGGCTGGAAGATCATGGACCGGGTCTACGCCAGCCTGCCGGCTTCCAGCGAGCAGGTACTGCACCCGGAAAAGTACTTCGACCGGCCCGACCCGCCCACCCCCATCGAGCAGCCCGGGCTGCCCGGGCTGGCGGGCCGGGACTGGCGACTGGTCAACAGCGACGTGCTGGGCGAGTTCGGCATGGACCTGCTGCTCGAGCAGCTGCCCGAGCAGGAACGCCGGCGGGCGGCGGCCGGCTGGGACGGCGATCGCCTGTGGGTCTTCGCCCGGGGCGACCTGCTGGCCTGGGTGAGCCTTTCCGTGTGGGACAGTCCCGCCGATGCCATACAGTTCGCCGGCGCCCTGGCCCGCACCGTGCGGGAACGCCGGCCCGGGGCCCGGGCCGAACCCATCGGGCCGACCCCGCGCATGGTCTGGCGCCTGCCCGGGGACCGGGTGATCTGGATCGAACGCCGCCGGCAACGAGTGGCGGTGGTATTCGCCCTGGAACGGGCGGCGGCCCGGGCGATCATCTCCGACTTCTTTCGTGCTATCATTGAGAAATGAAGGGAGCGACCATGAACAGAGCCGCCGTGCCCCTGCTGCTGCTCCTGGCCGCCGGTACGGCCCGGGCCGGGGTGGTCAAGGGTCCCTACCTGCAGGACGCCCGCCGCGATCGCATCACCGTCTGTGCGGAGACCGACGGCTCCTCCAGCTGTGCCGTGGAATGGGGCAGCGGCCTGTCCCAGCGCCTGGAGCTGGCCGCCAGCGGCCAGCACCACGAGGGAACCATCTCCGGCCTGCCGGCTTCCACCTGCCAGCCCTACCGGCTGGTGTGTGACGGGCAGCCCGGACCGGAGCAGCTGTTCTGCACCGCCCCGGAGGTCCACGAGCCCTTCCAGTTCGTCATCATGGGCGACACCCGGAGCGATCACGCCGCCCACCAGCAGATCCTCGACCGGGTGGCGGCGGAGAATCCCGACTTCTTCATCAACACCGGAGACCTGGTCTCCAGCGGCGAGCAGGAGAGCGACTGGGAACCCTTCTTCCAGATCGAGGGTTCCCTGATGGCCACGGTGCCCCTGTACCCGGTGGTGGGCAACCACGACGAGGACAACGGCGCCCTGGACATCTACGAGCGGCTGTTCGCCCTTCCCACCGAGGCCTCCGGGCGGGAGAGCTACTATGCCTTCAGCTACGGCAACACCCGCTTCATCGTCCTCGACAACCAGGCTTCCCAGACCTGGGGTTGGAACCTGGACAACGCGCAGAAGGACTGGTTCAGCGGGCAGCTCAGCGACGCCGCGTCCGACGCCGACACCGAGCACATCCTCGTGCTGGTACACGAGTGCATCTACAGCTCCAAGGATGGCCGCAGCGGCGACTGGGTGCTGCGGTCCCTGCGTGACCAGATGAAGTCGGCCGGGGTGGAAGTCCTGGTGTGCGGCCACGACCACTACTACGAACGGGGCGAGGCCGACAACGGCCTGGTCTACATCATCTCCGGCGGCGGCGGGGCACCGCTCTACGACACCAGCAATCCCACCGAGGGCCAGGCGGTGAACATCGCCCTGCCGGCCCATACCATCTACTACTCCAAGAAACTGCACCACTACCTGGTGGCCCGGGTGCGGGGTTCCTACCTGCAGCTGTGCGCCAAGGACAGCGCCGGCGTGGAGTTCGACTGCATCGACTTCGGCCAGGAGCAGCCGGACGGTGGCGTGGACGCCGGCGACGGCGGCGGAGTCGATGCCGGGGACGGCGCAGACGGGGACGGCGACGACGGCGGCCCGGGAGACGACGGCGGCGGTGTCAGCGACGAGGGCGGTGGTTGCGACTGCAGCACGGAGCCCACCGCCGAGGTGTGCGGCGAGGACGGCACCACCTACCGCAACGAGTGCGAGCTGGACTGCGCCCAGGTGGGCAAGGCCTACGACGGCCCCTGCGACGCCGATCCCTGCGCCCGCTGCCCGGACACCAGCGACCCGGTATGCGGGCGTGACGGGCAGACCTACCGGAATGCCTGCCTGCTGGAATGCCAGGGCGTGGAACTGGCCCACCAGGGGGCCTGCAGCGAGGCACCCGATTGCGACAGCTGCCCGTCCCAGGAGCAACCGGTATGCGGCCAGGACGGACGCACCTACCGCAACGAGTGCGTGTTGCTGTGCATGCAGGTGCCCAAGGCCCACGACGGCGCCTGCGAGCAGGGTGGCGACGGCTGCGGTTGCGCCTCCGCCTCCCCCGGCTCGGCTCACGCCTGGTTGCCGTTGCTGTTGCTGTTGCTGTTGCTGCTGCCGGGGCGGCGGCGAGCTTGACCCGCGCTTCGGCCCCGGCTACCATGGCCGGCAAATCACGAACAGGAGAACAGCCATGCCGGAACAGCAAGCGCCGGACAGCGAGAAGGCCGCCGCGCCCCCTCCCCCGGATCCCATTCCCACCCCCTTTCCCTCGGAACGGATGGGCCTGTCACGCGAGACCGTCAAGCAGATGCGTCGCCGGGGCCAGCGTTACCTGTTCATCAACGTGCTGTTGATGTTCTTCGTCTCGCTGGTGGTCTTCGTCATCGGCACCTACTTCTTCCTGGTGCCGCGCATCGTGGCCAACGACCTGGCCCTGCACCGGCTGGAGGCCCAGCTGGCCCGGCTCCGGCAGTCCCCACCCGCCTCCGTGCGGGAGGCCCCGGCCGCGGCGCCCGCGGAGACGGCGGCGGCGGCGGACAGGTAACCAGCATTCCCCCGGGTACTGGCGGATCCCCCCGATCGGCCAGCGAGGTCAAGTAGCCGCAAGAGAATAGCCGCAGTCGTAGTTCATGACCATCTTCGCGGCAACGGCGCGGAGATTGCGGCCGAGGTGGGAAATCCTATCCTCCCACGGTCTCGACCTCCATCCCGGGAGGAGGCTCCAGGCGGAAAACATCGTCGGGCAACCGGCAGTTGGCCTCCAGGCTGCGCAGGTGGATGTACAGCCTCACCGCGGGCGAGGAGATCTCGCAGGTCAGACTCTCGATCATGGCCGGCAGGTCGTCGCGGGGAGCCTGCCCCTGCAGGCTGATGCGCCACAGGAGTTTCCCCTGCTGGTACGTCTCCAGGCGCAACGGCAACAGCCACTGGGGGTGGATCCACAGCAGCTGCCGCTGGCGGGAGTTTTCCAGCTCCACCAGGTAGCTGCCCGCCGCGCCGTCCCAGCTCAGCCGGGCCCGGGCATAGGCGATGAGCGGCGGCTCGCCCAGGAAGGTACGGGCCAGCTCCGCCCCGTCGAGCGGCACCGGCAGCACCCGGCCCAGGTTGGCCGGGGTGGCCCGCCCTTGCAGGAAACGGCCGTGCTCCATGTCCCAGAGGGTGAAGCGACGACCATCGGTAACCATGATGGACACCGCCTGCCCGAATATGCTCTCGGTCTCCAGGCGCAGGCGTGCCGGCCGGGCCGCGGCCACCAACGCACGCATCTTCACCCGCTGCCCGTGGCGGCGGGCCACGACCACCGCCGAGGCCCGCAGCGAGTGCAACGGCCGGCGGGCCCGGCGCAATCTCCGCAGCAACTGCTCGGCGCCGGGGGTATCTCCAGGCGGCGGGGGCACCAGCCGGGGCGGGCAGGCGCTCAGCAACAGGCAGGCCGGCAACAGCCAGGCCGGTGCGAGACGGCCCGCCCTCATTGCAGAACCGACAGGCTGTGCAACAGGTTGTAGAATCCCTGGGGCGAGTAGTAGGTGAAGGCCACGTCCCCGAAGGCCACCTGGTCGCCGTCGGCCAGTTGCCGGGGCTGGCTGGCATCCAGGCGGCGGCCGTTGAGCTTGGTGCCGTTGGTGGAACCGGCGTCCACCAGCAGCACCTGTCCGCCTTCCTCCCGGCGCAGGTAGGCGTGATGCTTGGACACCGTCAGGTGGGCCACCACCAGGTCGTTGGTCTCGGTGCGGCCCACCAGGATCTTGCCGGCCACGCTGTTGCGATCCGACTTGGCGATCTCCAGCACCAGGCTCTCCGGCCGCGGGGGGGTGGACTCCACCTGCACCTCCTGGCGTTCGTGATCGATCTTCATCTTCAGGGTGGAACGGTACTCGTTACGGGGATCCATCATGTCGGGTAGCTGGCGCTGTACCAGCACCGGGTTGCCGTGGCGCGAGGTGAATTCCTCCAGGGGAGAGGAACGGGCATCGGAAAGGTAGTCTGTTATGGACGCCATGGGCACCGTAGGCCCGGGACCCTGCGGTCCCCGGCAGCAATTTCCCTGGAATACTAGGCAGATGCAAATGGGTTGTCAAGAAAGCCACCACCGCGGCGCGCCCCGGCCGGCGGGAGGAAGGCAAGAGCGAGGTCGGTGCCACCGCGGAGTCGAGGAATCAAGACCGCCCCTCACCTTTCAACCGCCGTAGCCGTTCGACGATCTGGCGCCGGTCGCGCGGTTCGGGATCGGCCTCCAGGGCACGCCGGTACTCGCGCCGGGCCTGCTGGAGCCGGCCCAGCTTGAGCAGGGCGTCGCCGATGTGCATGATGATCACCGCCTCGCCGGGGCTGAGACGATCGGCCTGGCGCAGCAGCTCCAGCGCCTGCCGGTACTGGCCCTTCTGGTACAGCACCCAGCCCAGCGAATCGGTGATGGCGCCGTTGCCCGGCTGCAGGAGCAGGGCCCGGCGCACCAGCTGCTCGGCCTCGTCGAGATTCTGCTTCTGGTCGGCCAGGGTGTAGCCGATGAAGTTCAGCGCCGAGGCGTTGTTGGGTTCCAGGTCCAGCACCCGGCGCATGGCGGCGATGCTCTCCGGCACCCGCCCGGCTTTCTCGAGCATGGCCCCCAGGGAATAAAGCAGCTGCACCGAGCGGGGATTTTTCTCGATGGCCCGGCGCAGCACCGCAATGCCGGCGTCGGCCCGGCCGCCGTCCACCAGCAGGCTGGCCTTGGCCTCCACCAGGTCCAGCAGCTGCGGATGCCGGGCCAGGGCCTCGTCGAGCCGGCGCACTCCCTCGTCCACCTTCCCGGTCTTGCTCCACAGGGAGGCCAGGTAGCGCCAGATACGACCGCGGTCGTCGTCCTGGCTGGCCTTGGCCAGGGCCTGGAGCAGCACCGTCTCGGCCTGCTGGTAACGCTTGGAGTTGAGCAGGCAGTAGCCGCGGTTGATCAGGGCGTTGAGGTGAACCCGGGACTTTTCGGGGATGTGCTCCAGTTCGGCCAGGGCCAGCTCCCACTGCTTGCGTTCCTCGTAGAGGATGGCCAGCAGCAGGCGCTCGGCATTCAAGTTGGGATGCGCCTGCAGCAGCTTCTTGAGCTCGCCGATGGCCTCGTCGTGCATGTTGAGCTTGGAATACTCGTAGGCGATGAGGCGGGCGTTGCGCGGATCGCTGGCCCGCAGCTGCTCGAAGTAGGCCCGGGCCGAGGCGCGATCGCCGGCCTTGAGGTACAACCCGGCCATGTAGGCCATGTAACCGGGATTCTCCGGGCTGTATTCCAGCGCATCCTCGAACACGGCAATGGCCTCGCGGTAACGACCCTGGCGTTCCAGCAGGCCGGCCAGCACCTCGATGGTGCGGGTGTCGGCCGGTTCCAGCTGCAGGGCCCGGCGGAAGTAGCTCTCGGCCTTCTTCTCGTCCCCGCGCTCGAAGGCCAGGTCACCCAGGCGCCGGAAACCCTCGGCCGACTCCGGGTTGGCCCGGGTCATGCGCTGCAGCACCTGCTCCGCCTGCTGCTTGCGGTCCAGGTCCAGGTACAGCTGGGCCAGGCGAATGGCGGCCTCGATGTTCTTGCCGTCTATCTGCAGTACCCGTTGCAGCCGCTCGGCCGCCTGCTCCTTCTTGCCCGCACGCAGCAGGGCCACCGCCTGCAACATCAGCGCCGGCAGGTAGCGGGGATCGAGCCGGTGGGCCCGGGCCGCCTCCCGGCTGGCCTTCTCCCACAAGCCCTGGCCGGCATAGTACTGGCCCAGGGCGGTGTGCAGGTGGGCGGAGCCGTCGTCGTAGAGCAGGGCCTTGCGCATCTCGTAGGTGGCCTGCTGGTAGTCGCCGGCCAACTCGTGCAGGCGTGCCCGCAGGTAGTGTTCCAGGGCCCGGGCGCTGGTGGCGAGAGGTTCCGCCGCCGGGGAAGCCGGCTGGCCGGAAACGGCGCTCTTCTCCACCGGCCGCGGACGGGCCGCGGCACAGCCGGAGGCGGGAAGGACGATGACGACCTGAACGAGGAGCAGGTACGACAGGGACGCTTTCATGACCTGCCATGCTAGCCCATCCGGGCGCGCTTCTCAACGAAACTGCCGCACGAAACTGCCGCACCGGCAGACAACCACCATCGACGGTCACGATAGAGCAAGTTTCCGCTTGGGGGCCACATGGTTGACTTGCAGTAATTGTACCATTATAATGACCTTAAGTCAGATGTATTGGATGGAGGTATAAAACGATGTCCAAAGCAAGCGTAACCACGAGCGAGTTGAAGGCCAACTGCTCCAGGATAATCGATGGCGTGGCCCGGCGGCGCGAGTCGCTGGTCATTACCCGGCATGGAAAGCCAATCGCCAAGCTCGTTCCCGTCGACGTCGAACAGGAGAGTCTCTTCGGGTTCGCCGCGGGCAGCATCACGGTGAGGGGCGATATCCTGGAGCCACTGGACGCCGACTGGGAAGCGGCCGGCTCATGATCCTGCTCGATACCCATGTTCTGGTCTGGCTCGCCGAAGGGCTGGCCGAGTTGCCCGCGGCCGCCCGGAAAACCATCGACGCGGCGGCGCGCTCGACGGGAGTAGCCGTATCGGCAATCTCCTTCTGGGAAATCGCCATGCTCGACCAACGCGGGAGAATCTCGCTCTCGCAACCGATAGCCGACTGGCGCGAGCGGGTGAGCGCTACCCCGGGCATCATCGAGATCCCCATAGACGGCCGGGTCGCCATCGAATCGGTCTTGCTGCCGGGACCATTGCACACCGACCCGGCCGATCGCCTGCTGATTGCCACCGCCCGCCTGCGCGGATGGCGCCTGGCGACGCGCGACCGACGCATTCTGGAATACGGCGCGCTAGGACACGTGCGTACCCTGGCAATCTGAACCAGATATCCTGCCCGCACCTGCCGCCCGGCCGGGCCGCCGCGGGCGGCACTACTTTCCTTTGCCGTGGCGGCGCCCATGGGTTACCCTGGCCGGGTGAGCAAGACGACTACCAGCCGCTGGTGCAACCGGCTGCTCGTGGCCCTGGCGGTGTTGACCGGTCTGCTGTTGCTGGGAGTGATAGCCTTGTGGCGCCTGGAATGGAAACCGCCGCCTCACCAGCTCACCGCCCGCCGGGGACAGGCCCGGCGTAGCGGGGCCCCGCCTCCTTCCCGCCTCGACATCCTCAGCTGGAACATCGGCTACGCCGCCCTGGACCGGGAGGCGGACTTCTTCATGGACGGCGGCCGGGGAGTGCGGGCCCGCAACCCCGAGCAGGTGCAGCGCAACCTGGCGGCCGTGGCCGAACTGCTGCGCCGGCAGCAGGCGGATATCATCATGCTGCAGGAGGTCGACCGCGACAGCTCGCGCACCTTCGCCCTGGACCAGGTCGAGCGCCTGGCCACCGAGCTGCCCGGCTACCAGTGGAGCTACGCCCCCAACTTCCGGGTGGCCTGGATCCCCGTGCCCCTGTGGCGTCCGCTGGGACGGGTGGAAAGCGGCCTGCTGACCATGTCGCAGTTTCCCCTGGCCAGCGCCCTGCGCCACCAGCTGCCCGGCCACTACTCCTGGCCGGTGCGGGTGTTCCACCTCAAGCGCTGCCTGCAGGAGATCCACCTGCCCGGCCCGGACGGTCACGACTGGGTGATCATCAACCTGCACCTGTCCGCCTTCGACCAGGGCGGTCGCCTGCGCCGGCAACAGATGGACTTCCTGCGCCGGCTGCTCGTCGAGCGGGCCGCCCGGGGCCAGCACCTGGTGGTGGGCGGCGACTGGAACCAGGCCCCGCCCGGCGTCGGTCCGGACAGCTTCCCGCACCGGGACCCGCTGCCCGGCTGGTTCCAGACCATGCCGGCGGACTGGCTGCCCGAGGGCTTCCAGTTCGCCTTCGTCCGGCAGGTGCCCTCGCTGCGGGCCACCAACAAGCCCTACCGGCCCGGGGAGAACTTCGTCACCGTGGTGGACGGTTTCGTGCTCGGCCCCGGTCTGCAGGTGCAGCAGCTGCAGTGCCTGTCGCTCGACTTCGAGTATTCCGATCACCACCCGGTCCGCCTGCGGGTGGCCCTGGCCGATGCGGCCGGCTCCACCACCCGGCCGGAGGCGACGGGCGGGCAGGAGGACGACTGATGGTATTCGTGTTCATCTGGCTGGCTGCGGCCGCGGGATTGTTCTGGTGGAACCACTGGCAGGCTCCCTTCATCGGCGTCCGCTTCACCGAGAAGATCTTCGGCGCCCCCCTGGGCGGGGAGTGGCTGTGCCTGGCCATCGCCGCCTACTGCGCCGTCCGCGAGCTGTTCCGGCGGCGGCGCCGGCAACCATGAAGACCTCCGCCCCGGTGGGAAAGCGTGCCGGCGCGCTTTCCGACATCGAGCACCTGCTGCTGGTCCGCACCGGCCACGCCATCGGCGACTGGCGACTGGTGGAACCGGGAGATCGCATTCTCGTCGGCCTCTCCGGGGGGGCCGCCTCCTTCGCCCTGCTGCACGTCCTGCAGCTGCACCGGCGCCGCTGCCGCCACTCCCTCGAGCTGCTGGGGCTGCACCTGCCCGGGCCCGACCCCGGCAACCGGCAGGCCCTGGCCGACGGCTGCGCCCGCCTGGGCCTGCCCCTGGAGATCGCCGGCCGGGCGTCGTCCGGGGACGGGCGCGGGCGCCGCGCCGGGGAGCGTCCCGCGACCAACCGTTGCCGCCTGCTGACGGGCCGGTTGCGCCGGCAGGCGCTCCGGCGCGGCTGCAACAAGCTGGCCCTGGGCCAGCTGCTCGACGATTTCCTGCTGCAGCTGCTCGACAACCTGCTGTTCGCCGGGCGCCTGGCCAGCATCCCCGTGCGCCAGCCGGGAGACGACGGCATCACCGTCATCCGCCCGCTGGTGGGAGTGGAACGCCGCCACGTCGAGGAGCTGGCCGGGGAGCAGGGGTTCGCCGCCCACCCTCACGCCGAGCCCGACGACGAGCGTTCGCGGCAGGCGCGCTGGCTGCTCCAGCAGATGGGCCGGGCCAACCCCCGCCTGGCGCGGACCATGCTGGCGGCCATGCGCCACGTGCGTTATTCGCACCTGTTTCCCCAATCATCCCCTTCCTGACCCCCTCCCCCCGGGGGCCCGTGCTGCGGGTGCAATCGAGCCCGTGGGGGAGGGTGGTCGGCCACAGGCCGACCGGGTGGGGGCAATCAGGCTGACCGGGTGGAGGGGTCTATCCCCCGCCGGGCGGGGCGGGCACCTCGATGACGTCGACACCCGGGGGAACGGTGAAGGAGAAGGCATCGTCGCGCAAGCCCACGTTCACGCTCACCTTGGAGAAGGTTATCTTGTTGAGGTTGCCGCCGGGATCTTCCAGCAGCGTCTGCACCACCATGGCATCTTTCCGGCGCACCACCATCCACAGGCGCCGGAAGCGGGCCGGCCCGCGTGGTACCAGTTCCAGCACCCAGGCATCGGGGCGCTGCAGGTCGGCCCGCTGCGAGAGGCTGATGCGAAAGCTTTTTTCCAGGCGCCCCCGTCCCCACAGGAAGGTCACCGCCGCGCTCAGCTCGGAGCTGATGAAGTGGCGATCCACCACCACCTGGGAAAGCTCGGGATCGTAGATGTAGAGCACCTTGCCGCTGACGATGAAGTGCTTGCGGTTGGGCCGGCGGTAGTCCCAGCGCATCATGCCCGGTTTCTTGATGTAGAGGAATCCCTGCGAACGCCGGGGGGTGCCGAAGACCCGGGAGGTGTATTCCTGGCTGAAGGCCGCCTTGAAATCACGCACCCCGTCGTAGAACTTCTGCAGCCGCTCCACCACCTGCCCGGCCTGGTCGGCGGCGGGGGCGGGGGCGGGGGCGGGCAGCAGCAAGACCAGCATCAAGGAGAGGGCTGGCTTCATTGTTCCTCCGCGTGCTTGTGACGCCGGCCGGCGGGCGGGGATTCAATCATCTCCACCTCCAGATCGTACTCTCCCGCCCCGGTCACCCGGGCGGCGACGATGCTGCCCGGTTGCGCCCGGCCGTGAATGACGGTACGTCCGTCCACCTCGGGCGCCTGGTTCCAGGCGCGCCCGCTGCAGCCGTCTTCGTCCTCCACCCGTTCCACCAGCACCTCCAGCTGCCGGCCCAGCAGCGATTGGTGGTACTGGTGGGAGATCTCCCGCTGCAGATCCAGCAGGCGCCGGCGCCGGCGCTCGGCCAGCGACCGGGGAACCTGGTCGGGAAAGTCCGCCGCCGCGGTGCCCTCCTCGGCCGAGAAGGCGAACACTCCCAGGCGCTGGAAACGGTTCTCCACCACGAAGCGCTCCAGGACGGCGAAGGCCTGCTCGTCCTCCCCGGGAAAACCGGTCATCAACGAGGTGCGCAGCACCGCCTGCGGCAGCAGCCGGCGCACCCGCTCGATGAGGCGCCGGTAGAGCACGGGATCGCCGCCCCGGCGCATGCGCTCGAGCACCCGGGCATCGGCGTGCTGAAAGGGCAGGTCGAAGTAGGGCAGCACCTTGGCCTGGCCGGCCACCACCTGCAGCAGGCGCTCGGGCACCCGCCCGGGAAACAGGTACATCAGGCGCAGCCAGTGGACCCCGTCCACCCGGGCCAGTTCCTCCACCAGCTCCGCCAGGGCCGGCCGTCCGGGCAGGTCCCGGCCCCAGGAGGCCAGGTCCTGGGCTACCAGTACCACTTCCCGGACTCCCAGCTCCACCAGCCCGGCCGTCTCCCGCACCAGCTCCGCCAGGGGGCGGCTGCGCAGGGGACCACGCAGCCGGGGGATGATGCAGAAGCTGCAGCGCCGGTCACAGCCCTCGGCCACCTTCAGGTAGGCGGCGCCCGGAGACAGCGAGTTGACCCGGCCCTGGTCGCCAGCGGGCAGGAAGGCGCCGCCCGGCTGCAGGCGCAGGTGCGGGCCCGGGGAGGATTCCTGCAGCCACTCGCCCAGCCGGCCCACTTCGCCGGGCCCGCAGAAGAGATCCACCTCGGGCAGCTGCTCGACCAGCTGCCGGCGGTAGCGGGCCGGCAGGCAGCCGCTGACCACCAGCCGGCGGCAACGGCCCCGCTTCTTGAACTCGGCCAGCTGCAGGATGGTGTCGATGGATTCTTCCACTGCCGACTGCACGAAGGCACAGGTGTTG
>Ga0190359_1000042_pt1 | contig 67434 bp, 54 predicted proteins | sample 48721823_MG_FD_161269 | JGI IMG/M metagenome (GOLD analysis project Ga0190359, IMG submission 161269) | Hydrothermal vent microbial mat bacterial communities from Southern Trench, Guaymas Basin, Mexico - 4872-18-2-3_MG | ecosystem: Environmental > Aquatic > Marine > Hydrothermal vents >...
TAAATAAAGCATTATTTAGGGTCTTGACAAGGTTTTTAAATGGGAGTAAGATATAGGCAAGATGAGTGAAGAATTGTAAGTGGGTGTTGGGGAGAAATTCTTAATCTTTAAAACTTATTAGAGATTAGAAATTTCTTCCCAACAAAAAACAAACAAAAAACAACCCCCAAAAACAATTCCCTTCCCAAAAAATCACTCATCTTTTTTCTTTGGCTAATTTTTTTTTAAATAAAAAGGGAATAACTACAGAGAGGCTAAGCCCGTCTTTTTTTATTTTTTAAAATATGATAAAATAAAATTTAGAAATAATTAACCAGAAAAAATATGAAAAAATTTCACTCTATATTTTTAAGTTTAATATTTTCTATTCTCAGTTTTGTTTTTTTATTTAATCTTTCGTCAGCTCAAACTCCCAAAAGCAACCATCCAGACAGCCAAGAAAATTATATCTGCGCCATTTATTTCACCGGCATTGGCTGTCCACACTGCGCCAAAACTGATCCGTTTATTTTTGAAAAATTGCTAAAAGAGTATCCAAATTTAATTATTATTGAATATGAAGTTTACCAACAGAGAGAAAACGCTTCCTTAATTCAAAAATATAATGAAAATTATAATTCTGGACAGGGCATTCCTTTAATAATATTCAATAAAGAAAAACACATCGCCGGAGATAAACCAATTATAAATAATATCAGAGGAATAATTGAAAAATCAAAAACAAATTCTTGTCCATTGATAAATGGAAATACTGAGAATTTTGAAAATTTAAATTTGGCTGACCTGCCAGGACTGCCAAAAATCTGGACCAAGAATAGAATTTTAACCAAAACAAATGAAGAAAATAAATGGATTCTTGCCTGGAATGGAAAAAGCACAGAAAAACAAAATTCAGAAGAAATCAACCCCAACAAAACCCTTCAAGATTTAGTTGCCGCAAAAGACATTCCGGATGTTATAAACAAAATTCATTATACTTCCTTAGAACCTGTAAGAATTCCGCTCTCCGGAAAATACATTTCTTTTGATAACGCGGTAACCTTTAAAGCTAAATCACAAAAAAATAACTCTTCTGAAGTAAAAACTAAATTTACTTTACCTAAAATTTTATCCCTAGCCGCGGTTGACGCGATTAATCCTTGCGCTTTAGCTGTCCTAACTTTGATGTTAATTACCATTCTAACTTATAATCCCAGAGAAAAGAAAAACGTCATCCTCGCTGGTTTAGCTTTCACCGCTTCGGTTTTTATAATGTATCTAATTTACGGACTGATTATTGTTAAATCGTTCCAACTTATCCAAGCTTTAACTCCGATTAAATTATGGCTTTATAAAATTTTAGGCATTGGAGCAATCTTACTCGGAATTTTAAATATCAAAGATTTCATCAGGTATAAACCGGGTGGATTTCTAACGGAAATGCCTCTTGTTTTAAGACCAAAAGTTAAAAAAATAATTTCTGGAATTACTTCGCCGAAAGGAGCTTTTCTGGTAGGTATTTTTGTAACAATATTTTTACTCCCCTGCACCATCGGTCCCTATGTTATTGCCGGAGGAATTTTGTGTGCTCTTGATTTTTTAAAAATAATTCCCTGTCTTTTACTTTATAATTTAATATTTATCTTGCCAATGGCAGCAATAACCTTAATTGTCTACTTGGGCATTACAAAAATAGAAGATATCTCTGGATGGAAAGAAAAAAATATAAGATATTTGCACTTAATTACCGGACTTATTACTTTAGGATTAGGAATAGCAATGGTCTCTGGGTTAATTTAAGAATATTAAGAGAAATAACAAAACATAATACATATAGTGCGGCTACATTATATGTGTTACGACATTACTTTGTGGAATAGAGGTTAATTATGGAAGATTTTATAGAAAAAGAGCTTAGAAAAATAAAAAATGAAGTCATAAATTGCAGAAAATGCCCCCTCTATAAAACGAGAATTTACCCGGTAATTGGCCAAGGAAATCATCGGGCAAAAATAATGCTAATAGGAGAAGCGCCTGGAGCCAGTGAAGACAGGACGGGCTTCCCATTTTGCGGAGCCGCCGGAAAAGTCTTAGATGAACTTTTAAATTGTGTTGGCATCGAAAGAAAAAATATATATATTTGCAATATTTTAAAATGCCGGCCTCCAGCAAACCGTAATCCAAAAGCGAAAGAAATAGAGGCCTGCACTCCTTATCTTTTAAGACAAATAAAAAATATCAAGCCGAAAGTAATCTGCACCTTAGGAAATTTCTCTACTGCTTTTATCTTAGAAAAATATGGTTTAAAAGATAAAATTCAAGGAATAGGAAAAATTCACGGAAAGGTTTTTAATTCTAATTCTATCAAAATTATTCCTCTTTACCATCCGGCTGCGGCCACTTATAATCTTAATATGAAAGAAATTTTAAAAAATGATTTTAAAATTTTGAAGAAAATTTAATCCATCAAAAACATAACACATATAGTGCGGCCGCATTATATCTATTATAATGAATCTCAAAAAAATATAGAGAAAAAAGAAAATCTAATCTAATAAAGCCCCCTGAACCTAAAAATTATTTTTATTCTAAAAAGCAAAAAATTAAAAGAGAATTACAGTTTAATAAAATTTAAAGAACCCGATCAGTGGTTGATTTTTAAAAACGAGAGATAGACTGAATGACTGAAAACAACTGTCTTCGGTTATGCTCATTTCCAAAATTGACCAAGAATAAAGATTATGATAAATTAAAGATGACTTTTATGTGCCGAAGTGGCGGAATTGGTAGACGCGTTGGACTTAAAATCCAATGAAGGCAACTTCATGAGGGTTCGAGTCCCTCCTTCGGCACAAAATTTTTATTTCATAAAAAACAAAATTCTTTTTTTAAAAAAATCGCCAAAATAGCGATTTTTTTTATTTCCCAACATAAAAATAATTTCTTTTATTCTATTTATTTACTCTGCTAATTCTTCAACTTCTCCTTTTGCCCTTCTCTAACTCAGTAATCTGCTATCTTCGTCAGTATATATATCCCCTTATTACCCGGCTTGAACGGGATAAAACTCTAACGCTTTTCTTTGCCCAACTTAAATGGTTCATTTCAGAAATAACAATCTTATTTGGATATACTTTCTCAACAATAGCCACGTGGCCCCACCAACTTTCTCTTGTTACAACAATTGAACCGACTCGCGGCTCATTGCCGGTGGCAAATCCGTAAGCTCGCGCCTTGGCAAGCCAGCTTTTAGCATCTCCAGACCATGGAATATTGTATCTTGTAGCTACATAATAAGTACAGTATCCATAAGGAAACCTATGTCTTGCGCCCTTATAAGTCGTAATGCTTTTGCCGTTGGATTTAGGCGTAAATGTATTAGCAGAAACAGAAGAAGCCAAAACCCTTCTCTGTGGTTTTGGCATTATAATTTTTCCGTCGGGTATGATTAAATCCTGTCCTTTTTTAATTGTCCCATCAGCCGGAATGCCATTAAAAGCAATGATTTCATCCGCATCAGCATAATATTTCTTAGCGATTGCCTCTACTGAATCGTTTGCTTTTACTTTATATTGAATCCCGCTTATTGGCAAAATAACTAATTTATCTCCTGGACGAATATAATCATTTTCTCTTAAATTATTAGCCCAGAGAATTGTATTAGTGCTAATTCCAAAGTAAAAAGCAATAGAACTCACCGTATCACCCTCCTGCACAATATATTCAATATTTTCAGTGCGCGGAGCGGATAATTCAAGAAAATTATCTGAAGCAATTAAAGCATTGCCCTGAAGAGTAAGCAGAGAAGACAACAGCTCTTCGTTGTTTTCTAATTCTGTCTGTGATGGATTAGCGTAAATATCTTCAATTGTTGCTAATCCTATAGAATTCCAATTTTCAGAATCAGAAAGGTTTGCTTTTTCAACAATTTCGTATCCGCCAACACCTCCCATACCAAATAAATCGTCGGGTAAATCCTCTGACCTGACTGAAATATTATTTAATGAAGCAAATAAAACACAACTAATTACCGAAAAATGAATTAGTCGTTTCTTAATACTAAGAGATATGCTAGCCCTTTTTACTAATAAAGAAAAATTTGCTAAAAAATGTCTACTAATGGTTTTAACTCCTTATAGCCCTGATTTTATGCTTTTCAGATTATCCCAATTTGTTTTTTTCTGTTTAAATTTCAAAAGCAATCAATCAAAGCTTTATATCAATGCTCAACTTATCATAAGGTAAAAATTCTGTCAAGATTTAGAAAGATTTTTAGCTAAAATAAGCCATTTTTAGTATATAGTATTTAGTATATAGTATTTAGCATCCTTAAAGTTATCCACAGATGTTTTTTTACAAAAATCCGTGGAATTGTTGGTAAAATTGTGGTATACTTGAAAAGTAATATCAAAATGCAAAATGATGATGTAATGATGCGAAACGAAAAAATGACCCCCTTATAACGTCATTCTGAAGAGCATCCCATAAGGGACGATGAGGAATCCCGTAGAAATTCGGAATTCCTCCCCATACGGAGACAGAATGACCCCTTATGGGATCAATTTTGATTTGCCATTTTAATTTTTGATATTTGATTTTTGATTTCTCTTAAATGGATATCTTAAAAGATTTAAATAAAAAACAAAAAGAGGCAGTTCAAACCACCGAAGGGCCTGTTTTAATTATTGCTGGTCCAGGTTCGGGAAAAACGCAGGTTTTAACGCACCGCATCGCTTATCTAATAAGTAAAAACAAAGTAAATCCAGCCAATATTTTGGCGGTTACTTTTACTAATAAAGCAGCAACCGAAATGCGCCAGCGGATCTCTTCGCTTCTTTTTAATAAAAGCCGGATTAAAACTAAACAGAAATTGCCAACAATTGGAACCTTTCACGGTATTTGCGCCAGAATCCTTCGCCAAGAGATTTCTCTTCTCGGTTTTAAAAAAAGATTTACTATTTATGATAAAGACGATCAGTTGTCTTTAATAAAAGAAGTAATGAAAAGCCTTGAAATTAATCCTGAAATATTTCATCCGGGATCGGTTCTTAATGCCATAAGTTCGGCTAAAAGTGAGCTAATTGATGAAAAAACTTACAGACGAGAATCAGACGAGTATTTCCAAAAAACCATCTCTCAAATTTATACCCTCTATCAAAAAAAACTCAAAGAAGCAAATGCTTTAGATTTTGACGACCTTATTTTTTACACAGTAACTCTTTTTAAAAAATTCCCTGAAATTTTAAAAAAATATCAAAAACATTTCTGTTATATTTTAATTGACGAATACCAAGATACAAACTTTAGTCAGTATACTTTAACAAGATTATTAGCCCAGGAGCACAAAAATATCTGCACTGTCGGAGACGATTGGCAGAGTATCTACAGCTTCAGGGGAGCTGATGTAAGAAATATTTTAGAATTTGAAAAAGATTATCCTCAAGCAAAAATAATTATGCTTGAAGAATCCTACCGTTCCACCCAAACCATTCTCGATGCAGCCTCCTCAATTATTTCCAAAAATACCCATTGTAAAAATAAAAAACTTTGGACGCAAAAATCCAGCGGCGTCCATCTTGCCGTCTTTGAAGCAGAAAATGAAATGGCAGAGGCGGAATTCGTCGCCTCAGAAATTGAAAACTTAATGCGAAATCACGAAATAAATAGCTTTCCTCTCAGGCCAAGAGATTTTGCTGTCCTTTATCGAATAAATGCCCAATCGCGAATTCTTGAAGAAGCGTTTCTTAAACATAATATAGATTATAAAATTGTCGGCGGATTAAAATTTTACAATCGGAAAGAAATAAAAGATTTAATTGCTTATCTGAAAATAATTGAAAATCCAGACGATACTATCAGTTTCCAAAGAATAATCAATGTTCCGCCAAGAGGAATTGGGAAAGTCAGTCTGAAAAAAATTCTTGAAGGCGACACTGGCGAACGTCGCCTTCGTCCGAAATCCAAAGCTCATATCTCCCTTAATAATTTTAAACAGCTTATTGAAAGTTTCCGCCGACAAAGCCAAAAACTCCCTTTATCTAAGCTTTTAAAATTTATCATAGACAAAACTGGTTATGATAAATACATACAAGACGGCTCTCTTAAAAATGACGCTCGTTGGGAAAACATTGAAGAGCTCTTTAGTTTAGCTCAAGAATATGACCATTTAAATCCACAAGAAGGATTGAGCTCGTTTTTAGAAAAAGTGAGCTTAGCAACCGACGCCGATGAAATTGAAAGTAAAAAAGATTTAGTCAATTTAATGACTCTTCATGCGGCTAAAGGATTGGAGTTCTCTGTTGTATTTATTGTCGGGCTTGAAGAAGGACTCTTGCCTTACAGTCGAAGCCTTAACAATTCTAATGAAATAGAAGAGGAACGCCGGCTCTGCTATGTCGGGATTACCAGAGCGAAAGAAAAAGTCTATCTCGTCTTCGCCAGAATCCGGAATTTCCGCGGCGTCAAACAGGCTAATCTGCCATCCAGATTTTTAAAGGATATTCCGGAAAATTTGATTGATTATTATTCGTTTGAATAACATTCCTCAAAAAATTCCGATAGTCAACATAATAAACTCAAAAGTCAAATCTCAAAATCCAACTTGCCTGCCAGTAGACAGAAACTACAACTCAAAGCTAAAAACTGACAGCTCTGCTGTTATTCTGGGATTTGCGGAAGCAAACCGAAGAATCCCGTAGAGTAATGGGACTCTTCGAGGCTAATGCCCTCAGAGTGACAATCTTCAGTTATTAGTTCTGAGTTCTACGCTGTAATTTTGAATTTTGCGTTTTGAGCTTTAAGTTAATTAAGCTAATGAATAAAAGAAAAAACAAAGTATTTGGAATAGCTTCGATAATACTTTTTACTGCTGCTTTAATTAGTTATGCCCAAAATCCTCTGGAAATACAAAAAAAGGATAATGATAATCCCTTCCCTATTACCATCAACTACAACAATCTCCAGTTTAAAGTATTAGTCAAAGAAAGTTCAATTAAAGATATCCTAGAATCTTTAAATATCCAAACTAATCCTCAGGACATTATTATTCCTTCAAAAGAAACTATTATTACCCCTGGCTCGCAAATTTTTATTACTCGGGCTATCCCGGTAAATTTAATTGTTGACGGAGAAAGTAAACAAATTTATACAACGGCCCGACGAGTAGAAGAAATAATAAATGAAGCAAATATAGTTCTTAAAGAAAATGACAGGGTTGAACCATTTCTTCAATCTTTTGTTGTTTCTGATATTGTAATAAAAATTATTAGAGTATCAGAAAAAACTGTCACTGAAAAAATTTCTATTCCGTTTAAAAAAATAATTCGGAAAGACGAAAATCTCAGCTGGGGCGAAAATAAAATTATTCAAAAAGGAAAGCAGGGCGAGAAAGAACAGATTTTTAAAATAACTTATGAGAACGGAAAAGAAATATCCCGGAAATTAATCAATGAAAAAATTTTAACAAAGCCTCAAGATCAAATAGAGGTCCAAGGAACAAAAATCACTATTGGCAAGATCCAGACCGGCACTGCTACATGGTATGCCAAAGGACTACGGAATCCTCAAAAACTAACCGCGGCAAGTAATACTTTTCCTAAAGGAACATATCTCAAGGTAACTAATTTTAAAAATAATAAATGCGTTATTGTAAAAGTTAATGATATTGGAGCCTTCCGTCCGCCAATTATTATTGATCTTTCAAGCGGCGCCTTTAAGAAATTGGCACCGTTAAGTAGGGGAAAAATAGATGTTAGAGTAGAAGAAATAATATAACTTTTTCAACTTTGACAAATTTCTCAAAACTAACAATTATAGCAAAAATATTAAAGCTTAATTCAAGCTTTAAATCCCAAATCTAAATTGTTCCAAATTATGTCAAATTAATGTCAAAACCCAAATGATAAAAATCAATTTTATTTTAACATTCGAAATTTGGATTTGATTTGGAGTAATCTGAGTTTTGAAATAATTTGGAATTAATTTATCAACAGATTTATCACTACAATAGAACTCACATCCATTAAAACAATTAAAAACTTGCTTCATCGGCATAGCGTTCGTCCTTCCAAAAAATTAGGTCAATATTTTTTAATTGATAAAAATATCTTAACTAAAATTATCAAAGCTTCTGATCTTTCTAAAAAAGATTTAGTCATTGAAATCGGACCAGGTGTCGGCACTATAACTGAAAAACTTGCCCAAAAAGCTGGCTATGTAATTGCTATTGAAAAAGATAAAAAGATGATTGAGGTTCTTAAAGAAACCACTGGCTGTTATAAAAATGTTGAAATTATACAGGGGGATATTTTGAAATTCTTTCAAGAAGGCGATATTGGTGAATGTCGCCTTCAAGTAACGAAAAATTACAAAGTAGTTGCCAATCTTCCTTACTACCTCACCTCTCCAGCCATTCGAATGTTTCTTGAAGATGAAGATACGTATCCTCATCTTCGCTGTAAACCTTCTGAAATGATCTTACTGATCCAAAAAGAAGAAGCTGAAAGAATTTGTGCCAAGCCGGGACAAATGAATATCCTGTCCATAATTGTTCAATTTTATGGAAAACCAGAAATTATTGATTTTGTCCCGCGCCGCGCCTCCTGGCCCGTTCCTAAAGTTGATTTTGCTGTTTTAAAAATTTCACAAATTTCAACTCCACAAATTTCACAAATGCAAAAGGAGTTGCTTTTTAAAATAGTTAAGGCTGGTTTTTCTTCTCGCCGCAAACAGCTTGTTAATACTCTTTCAGAAAAACTTTCTATTTCAAAGAAACAAATTAAGGAAATTCTTTTAAAAATCGGGACGAATCCGACTGTAAGAGCGCAGGAATTAAGTATTGAAAAATGGCTAGAACTGACAAATATATTACTCAGGAATTTAAAGCGTAAAGTTGAAAATCAGGTTCAAAATTTCTAATCTTTAATTCTTAATTTCCATTGAATTTCTAATTTTTAAATTTTAAAAATAATATTTAAACTACGAATTGTCATACAAATTGCTTTTTGTTTAAAAATTAAGCGACTGAAAATTAATTGAAAATTGAAAATTGAAAATTTTAGCTTGCTTAATCGCTAAATCCTGAATACATAATTTTTACAGAATAAAAGGGGATATGCATTGTTTTTTTTCAATTTCTATGTTATAATATAAACAATGAGTGGAAGATTAAAATTATTAGAAAAATTAAAGATTTTCTCGAAAATCCAGTCTTCTTTTAATTTTCAAAAGATGGGTTGGGTTTTTTTATTGGCTGTAATAATTGGCTTGGGGATCATTCTACCGACAGATTATGCAAATGCTTTTTCTGTTACTGATTGGCTAGTGAATAATTTCTTTGATTATATTATTGCCCCGATTATTTGGGCTGTTTCCTATATTTTTATTTTAATAGCCTGGGTTTTTACTTACCTTGCTTCTGGTATTCTTGAACAAACTATACAACCGGGAATTTACACGGCAACATTAGGCACTTGGAACACGCCTGAAGGATTCATTAATATCGGCTGGAGAGCGATTCGGGATCTAGCTAATATGTTCTTTATTCTAATTCTCCTTCTAATTGCTTTTGGAACTATTTTAAGAATTGAAGCTTATAAAGCAAAAAGATTGCTTCCAGCACTGATCATTGCTATTTTCTTGGTTAATTTCAGTAAAATTATTACTCTTGTTGTTATTGATTTCAGCCAGATTTTTATGTATGAGCTTTACAATAATTTAGGAACACTTAACGGCACTCGAGAAAATTTAGCTAAAATTGTTTCGGACGCTGCCGCATACTATCGTCCTGACAATATAGGCTGGCCAGAGCTTCCAGACGCAGTTGGCACGGCTGGAGCTTGTATTTTCAGCTGGCTTTTAGCCCTTACTTATATTGCGATGGCCGCATTTATGCTGATTCGCTTGACGATGCTTTGTATTTTAACTATTCTTTCTCCGGCTGTTTTTCTGCTTTGGACGCTTCCCTCAACAAAAAAATATTTTTCATCCTGGGCTGAAAAATTAATCAATTACGCGATGGTCGGCCCGATCTTTGTCTTCTTTATCTGGATATCAAGCCTAATGGCTCAACAACTTTTTGATCCTGCTTCTGGCGTTTCTAATCTTTCTCTTAATATCCCAAATGCTGGAAATTATGATATGAGCAACCTTTCTACTGCCTTTACTAACGCCATTCCTTTTGCTGTCGTTATCTTTATGCTTCTATTCAGTCTTGCCGCAACTCGCCAAATGGGAATTATAGGAGCGTCAATAATTTACGGCGCCACGGTCGGAGCTGGAATTGCCGGCGGATTTGCGTTAGGAAGAATAACTAAGGGGGCTACAAATAGATGGTTGGCTAAAGGAGGCAGAATTCCTGGGGCTGAACGGCTAACTAAAAAAATGAAAGCATCCGACAAGAAAATTGTTAAAAGCATTGGAGTTGGATTTGAAAAAATAGCTAAAGGTAAACAGGGGCTCGTTAGATATACCAGCCCGGAAGTTTGGAGAAGAGCATGGAAGGCTCATGAAGCTCAAGAAGAAGCTGAGGCTTATGGTGTTCCAGCTGGACGACTTCAAGATTTGGTAAATCGTGTTGGCGGAAAAAAGACTGATTATAGAAGATTGGCTGAATTAAACCAAGTATCTCAAGAAATGAAAAGCTTAATAAGTAATAATCCTGATGAGTTAGCTGATATGTTAAATAAAGCGATTGAAAACGGGCTTTCGGCAAAAGCCGAAGCTATCGCTCGAAAATTAGCTTCTGCTGGAAACACAGATACCGTTCTTAAAAGATTAGGTTATAAAAATACTCAAGAAGATTTCCAAAAAATGATGAAAGAAAAATTTGCTCCTTTAATTGGAAAAAAGAATTCAGCTATTTTGGCTTCAGATATAGCAGAATTAGAAAAAAGCAAAGGTAATTATGCTTATTGGGGCGCGGTTAAATATAAAGATGGAAAACACCGCTATGCAACTAATCAAGAATATATAAATGAATCGGCTAAAAAATTTGGTTCAACTGAACCAAGAACAAAATGGAGAACCTTAGATGCTAGAACATTTGTAAATGAAACTGCTCCTAACACTTATGAATTAAGTGAAAGTGGTAAGAAAATAATTGCTCAACAATTAACTAAAGCAGATTTATATTGGGTAAAAGCAGCTAAAGCCAAGGAGCTAAAGAAAATACAACAAGCAATAAAAAAACTAAGTATAAATGAAATGAAAGCTTTGGGTCCACGAATTAATGAATTAAAAAAAGAAATAGATGATGCTTTAGGATAAACTGTTGATTCAATCATAGACGATTAAATCATAATCCCTGTTGGCTCCAATCACAGATTGGAGCCAGAATGCAGGTCGTTAGATATCCAACAGCCTTACTTTTTACAATTAACCAGAATGCAAGCCGGTGATAATTTACAATTCGGCTCCATCCCGTTGGTTTAATCGCCCCGATTGAACCATAGATTTAGTTTTTACGACAACAAAACATTAAGGTTCAGTCATGGACGACTGAATCAATGGATTACAATCCCTTTATATGAAATTGCGACACGGCGTGAAATTTAGAATAATACTTTTATAAACATGAATAGCATTTATTCTCTCACTGAATCACAACTCAAAGACAAATCCATATTTAAAGAAATAAAAGAACAAGCACAGGATTTTATTTTTCATCAAGATATGAGAGAAGCTTTAGAATTGGCAAGAAAACTTACCACCCAATTAAAAAAAATGCCTCGATTCAAAGATGAAGCAAAAGAATTTTATACTGAATATAATGATTTAATCATCAGATTAAAAATAGTCAGTATACCTTTATTAAGGTATGAAGAAGTGGCAGAATTAGTTCAAAATTATTTTATCAAAGCTCTTGATGACCCTGATACAGACATTGAAGAAAGAATTGAAACACGGCTGATGGTTTTGCCAGAAGTGATCAGAGATGACTTAAGAGAAATTTTATACGGAGCACTTAAAGAAAATAGAGAAAAAATTGGCAACAAGCAGATAAAAGTTAAAGACGAAATAGAAACTAAACAACCTTTTGTTAAAAACTGGCTTTTGGATTACGATCGTGAAATTGGAATAGAAAAACAGCCGAATATCCAACGGCTCAATTACATAAATCAAAACCGCAATGCGAAAAATCTTTCTGAAAAAGAAAGAAATCAACTTCACCGATTGCTCCATTTTTATGACGAAATGAAACCAATAACTTTTCCAACTGTTAAATTAAAAGATATTCCCTCGGTCTTGCCTCCTATAAAACCAAAACCTCAAAAAGAACCTGAAAAAATAAAAAAACCAGAAACAGTTTTCCAAAAACAAAAAACTGAAAAGAAAAAAACTGCCCTAGAATCAAAAAAAGAACAGCAGAATACAACCAATCAAAACAAACCAAAGATAGAGTACAAAAATATTAAAGCTGCTTCTGAAAGAGAAATGAGAACGATGAGGAAAGACATAAAAGAAATATTTAAGAAATAAATAATTAATACAATTTTAAATTTCTAACTTTGAACTTCTAATCAATTTTGAATGTTTTAAAATTAGAATTTAGAAATTCAATCAAAATTCAAAATTGGAAATTGGAAATCAATTTATGCAATACAGCGTTCCGCAATTTATTAGCATTGAAGATAAAATCGTCGGTCCTTTAACCGGAAAACAAACGCTCTGGCTTCTTGCCGGCGGAGGAATTTTATTTGTTGCTCAACTAACCTGTGATATGGGTCTTTTTATCTTCATTGCTGTTCCCACTATAGTTATTTCATTAGCATTTGCTTTTTACAAACCCCAAGGACGTCCTCTTAGCGATTATTTTAAAGCCGCTCTCCAATATTTCACTAGCCCACACGTTTATATTTGGAAAAGAGAAATCTTTCGGCCGGAAATTAAAAGGGCGATTAAAAAAACCAAGAAAGAGCTTCCTCAAAAGGTCGTTTCAAAGAATCGTCTCAAAGAACTGGCTTGGATATTAGATACACGGACAGCGCTAAACAATAATCGATAACTTCCAAAACTCAAAACGCAGAGCTCAAAAACCGCTCCGTCGCCAAAACTCCATCCTCCGCAGTTGCACTGCTACGGAGGAGGGCTTTGAAGTGTCAGCGGCAAAACCACAACTTAAAGCTAAAAATTTTCAGTAAAAGTTCCAAATCCCAATAACTAAAGTGAAATTTTTTATTTTATTTTCTAATTTTTATTAAACGAAATTTAAGAATTAAAAAATTAAGAATTTTAACTGAGGTTTATGAAGAATAACTTTGAATTTTAAGCTATAGCTTTGAACTTTAAGTTTTGAGATTTGAATTAAAACACTATGTCTAAAAATTCAATAAATTCACAACAAGCCAAAAGCGCCCAAAGACACCTTAATATTGCCGACATAAAAGAAGGAGTGATTACCCTAAAAGACGGAAGCCTGAGAGCCGTACTGATGGTCTCAAGTATTAATTTCGCCCTAAAATCCATCGAAGAACAGGATGCAATTATTCATCAATATCAGGCATTTTTAAATTCTTTGGATTTTTCAGTTCAAATTATTGTCTCTTCCCGAGCTCTTAATATTGATAATTATCTTCAAGAATTAGAAACGAAAGAGAAAGAACAAACCAATGAACTTTTAAGAATCCAAATAGCCGAGTACTTACAGTTTATTAAAGGCCTTGTCCAAATGGCAAGCATCGTCAGTAAAACTTTTTATATTGTTGTTCCTTTTGCTCTTTCAGAAGAAAAGGGTAAAGGAATTTTTGCCAAACTAAAGGCAGGATTGAAAAGTAAAACTAAAATAACTTATAAAGATGAGGATTTTAAAAGATATAAAGACCAGCTTTTCCAAAGAGTCGATCACATTATAGAAAGTCTGAGAGGAGTCGGTATAAGAATGACCCCTCTTAATACTCAGGAATTAATTGAGCTTTATTATTCACTTTACAATCCCGGGATTTCTGAAAAACGAGGATTGGCTGAAATTAACGAATTGGATATAGCGCAATAAGTAAACTCAAAACTCAAAGTTCAAAACTCAAAACTCACGCCTGCAACGCTTGCAATGCAGGTAGACAAAACCATAACTCAAAGCTAAAAACTTTATTAGTTTTAAGCCTGAAGCTATGGCTTTGAACTTTGCGTTTTGAACTTTGAGTTAAAATTATTATGAAGTTTCCTTTTTTTAAGAAAAAATCAAAAACTCCTAAAGAGGCTGTTTTAACTGAAACAGAAAAAATATATCAAAAAGGTATTGCTACAGTAAAAGACATTATTGCTCCAGCGGCTCTTCGAATTAATGCAAATTTTATTCAGATAGGTAAAAGATTTGCTACGACTATTTTTGTTTATACTTATCCGCGGTATCTCCAGACAAGCTGGTTCACGCCAATCATTAATTTAGATGTTGCTTTTGATATTGGAATGTTTATCCATCCAATGGAATCCGGTGTTGTTCTTAAAAATTTAGCCAAAACAGTTACTCAAATTCAGTCTCAAATTAACATGGAAGAAGAAGCGGGTAAAATCCGCGACCCAATTTTAGAAACAGCTCTAAATGACGCTGAAAGACTTCGAGACGACCTCCAGCAAGGAATAGAAAGATTCTTCCAATTCGGACTTTATATTACTGTCTGGGGAGATTCAGAAGAAGAAACAAAACGAGTTTCTTCTCAAATAGAAACAATGCTTGAATCAAAATTAGTCTACGCCAAACCGGCTATCCTTCAAATGGAACAAGGGTTTATCTCGACTCTGCCTTTAGGATTAGACAGGTTAATGATTGGCGCAAATATGAACACATCACCTCTTTCAACAACTTTTCCTTTTGTTTCTTCAGATTTAACTTCTAATCGGGGAATTCTTTACGGAATCAACCGACACAACAACAGTCTTATTTTATTTGATCGCTTTTCTATGGAAAATGCCAATATGGTTATTTTTGCTAAATCCGGAGCTGGAAAAAGTTACGCGGTCAAATTAGAAATCCTTAGGAGTCTAATGTTTGGTGTAGATGTAATAGTTATTGACCCAGAAAACGAATATAAATACATTTGCGAAACTGTTGGAGGAACTTTCATGAGAATATCCTTAACCAGCCGACATCATATCAATCCATTTGATCTGCCTCCGCCCATTGAAGACGAAAACCCTGAAGAAATTATTCGCTCTAATATTGTTACCATTTCTGGACTGGTTAAAGTAATGATCGGCAAACTTACTGCTGAAGAAGATTCTATTTTAGATAAAGGCATTACCGAAACTTATGCTATTAAAGACATTACTTCTGACTCTGGCTTTCAGGGAAAGACAGTGCCAACAATGCAAGATCTAGTAAATGTCTTAGAGAATATGGAAGGAGGGACAAAGATAGCGACCCGCCTTAAAAAATACACCGAAGGTTCTTTTGCTGGATTTTTAAACCAACCGACAAATGTAAAAATTAACAAAAATTTCGTCGTTTTTAATATTCGCGACATGGAAGACGAACTAAGACCTATTGCAATGTATGTAATTCTACATCATATCTGGACGGCGATCCGTTCAAAGCTGAAAAAAAGGATTATGGTAGTTGATGAAGCTTGGTGGATGATGCAACACGAAGAAGCAGCCGCATTTCTATTCGGCATTGCCAAAAGAGCTAGAAAATACTATTTAGGACTGACAACAATTACGCAGGATATTTCTGACTTTCTCGGCAGCCGCTACGGCAAGCCAATTGTTACCAACTCCTCTCTTCAACTTTTAATGAGACAGTCTCCGGCAGCAATTGATATTATTAAAGAAACTTTCTATTTAACCGATGAAGAAAAATATTTGCTTTTAGAAAGTAACGTTGGTGAAGGAATATTTTTCGCCGGTCAAAAAAGAGCGGCTATCAAAGTAGTCGCCTCTTATTCAGAAGACCAAATTATTACTTCAGACCCAGAACAGCTCCTTGAGATAGAAAAGGCAAAGAAAGAATTGATAGAAGAGGAAAAAAACAAGGAATAAAAGTTTTTTAAGTTAAAAATTCTTAATTCTTATTTCTTAATTTTCATTTATTTTTTATTTTCTAATTTTTGTTTAAGAAATAGAAATTAAAAATTAAATAAGAAATAAGAAATTTATTTGGGTTGTTGAAGTTTGAGATTTTATTTAATAATCTTGCATATGGTCAATGACGACTATTATTATGATGAAAAAGACGAAGAAGAAAGTCTTGACGAGATACTTAGGCAACATGCTGAAGAAGAAAGAGAAAGACGAGAAGAAGAAAGAAAATTAAGAAAAGCCCAAAAAGAAGCTATTAAAACTCAAAAAAAGAGAGCGGAAAAACGAATCGCGGCACAGCAAAAAAAACAAGTTGCAAAAAAAGCAGCCCAAACGGGTGCAAAAATTGCCAAACAAATAACAATGGCTGTTGTAAGAGCTATTATTCAAGCTGCAACTTCTCTTGTGGCCGCTATAGTTGCCGCTGTTGGATGGTTGGGAATCATTATTATCGTTGTCATTATTATTGTAATAATAATAATTGTCGTTATAGGAGAATATTTTGGGTGGTTCTTGTAGAAATAATAACCCAAAATTCAAAGCTTAAAAGTCAAAACCACAACTTAAAGCTAAAAGATGAGTTAAAATTTCTAATTTCTAATTTTCAATTTCTATTAAATTTCTAATTCTTTTATTTTTAAACTTTTCTATTTTTTGCTCTTCTGTTTAAAAATTGATTCATTGAAAATTTAACAAAAATTAGAAATTAAAAATTGAAAATTATTTATCAGATAGTTTTGAGTTTTAAGCTATGGGTTTGAACTTTGCGTTTTGAGCTTTGAGTTAATTCTGATCCAAAACCGCCATCAACCCCACCATCACCCAAAACATCACTGATAAATCATTCTTCCAGTAAGGAGTATCGACGAGGCCATGGATTAAAATGTAGATCATTTGGGAAATTAAAATACAAGCAATAAATTTTACCTGAAGGCGAGGATACATATTTTCGCCTTCGTTTAAAATTTTAAAACCTTTTTTGAAAAATAGAATAATAATCCAAATAAATCCAATAAAACCAATCAATCCGCACTGAAGCCAAAAAGCCAAAAAGAGATTATGGGGCTGGGGAACGGCCCATTCTAAATAGGGTGGAAATTTTATCTGGTACGCAAGATAATATTCCTGAAAATTCCCCGGACCGATTCCTAAAATAGAATGGTCTTTTAAAATTGTTAAACTTGCCTGCCAGATCATTATGCGAGAATTAAAAGAAGACCGTTCGTCAAAAATTTTTTGAAATTTCTCAGCTTTTAATTGCGAAGAAAAAACAGCGGTAAAAAATAAACAGGTGATAATAATAATTGGGATTATTTTAGAAATATTATGAAGGTGATATTCCGGAATACCGCCTTCTTGAATATTTTTTAATCTCTGAAAAAAACAAAAAGAAATAAAAATAATACCGGCAGCAACCCCTAACCAAGCTCCGTAAGAATAAGTCAGATATAAAGGAATAGAAATTATTAAAAAACTAAACACCCAGAAAATTTTTTCTCTTATTGAATATTTTTCAGCTAAACCATTTAGAAAAAATCCATAGGCAATAAGTAAAATTGGCGCAAGTGTCATAGCTAAATGATTAGGCGAAAGATAAAATTCCTTTAGTCGCATATCATAAGTAACACCTTCAAAAGAAGGAAATAGCCAGTAAAAAATACCAGCCAATCCAATGAATATACCCGAAGCAATAGAAATTATTAAAATATTTTTCACTTGCTCTTTTGTCTTTATCCAATTCGTAATAACTAAAAACAATAATATGGGATCGATAAACCAACCTTTTAAAATTCCTAAACTCATCCGAATGTCAGATGAAGCTAAAGTTGAAATTAGACAACCAAGAAGAAGTAATAAAATTGGAATATAAAAAGATCCGGGTAGACGACCCCGCACGGGATCGTCTTCTCTACTAATTATTAGCTTTTTTAATAACCAAACTAGAAAAACCGCATAAATCATCAATTCCAAAACTGTAGTCGGAACAAAGAAAATTTTAAGACGCAAAAGATAAAGGGGCAGAAAAAAAACAATTAAGTAAATTCCAAAGTCCAATCTTTTCCAACTAATATAACCCAAACTTATCAAACCTGAAATTAAGATTGATAATTGGAGAAAGGATTCTAAAAACATAAAAATTAACTCAAAACGCAAAACGCAAAATTCAAAACCACAACTTAAAACTTAAAACTAAAATTATTACTCAGTTTTTAACTTTGAATTATAGTCTTGAGTTTTGAACTTTAAGTTTTAAGTTTTTGAAATTAAATCACAATTTGCGATTCTTCTTATTGACACTGACAAACCTAAAACAATCATTAGCATCGCTAAAATAGTCGGCGAATAAATTGGGGATTCAAAAAAAGAATGCACTGAAAACCAGATTAGTGATCCGGTAAGACCCGCAGCAATTAATTTAATTTCTTCTGGACCACTACTCTCTATGTCCCTTGCTATAATAATCAACTGCCAAATAGTTATTCCTATCAACAGCAACCAGACCGCCAAAGTAAAAAGACCCATTTCGCCGGCAATATCAAGATAAGTATTATGAGCGTAAATTGGCGCTCTGTAAGAAGCCGTTGGTTCAATTTCGTAGGAATAATTCCCAATCCCAACTCCTAAAATCGGATTGTCTTGGACAACCTTCATTGCTTCTTTCCATGTTTCGATTCTTCCAATATTTGATCCTTCTCCGAAATCAAAAATTGAAAGAAAACGCGCTGCCACTGGATTTTCCGCGAGAAAGAAACCAAAGGCCATAAAAATAATCAACAAAGTGATAAATAATTTTTTAGTAATTATTTTTTTTCTCAAAAGCAAACACACCGCCAAAATTCCAAACATCATTCCTAAATAACCGCCCCGCGAAAAAGATAGGCAATTAACAATAAATAATAAACAAATAAAAATACCGAAGGCGAGATTCCAAAATATCGCCTTCTTTGATTTATAAAACAACAATGCTATAGCGATAGGCAAAACTAAACCTATATAAAACGAAAACATATGAGGGTCCGGAAAGAAAGAAAAAGCTCTAAGATATGTTATCCCTTCAATATTTACATACCAGCTTGGCGTAGTTATTATCTGGGCGGTAAAAGCACGACCATAAAATAAAGGAGCAATTATCTCAGCCCAAAAATTTGAAATTTTTTCAAATCCCACTACAAATTGAACAAAAAATTGAACTAATCCGATAAAAGAAATTGCCGCGGCGGAAATAAAAATTAGGCGAATTATCTTTTTTAATTTTTCTTTATTGTCAATAATTGAAATAATTAAAAAATAAAGCGGAAAAATTGACAAAAAAACTAAAATTTTCCTAAATGCTCTTTCTAAATCTTCGGCAACTAAAATTGAAAGAGAACTTAAAAAAAGAAATATCAAAATAAGCCAAGTTTGGGGAACATTGGGAATAAAAAATCGCTTTTCGCCAAAAGATTTTAAAATCCAAGCGGCGAAAATAAGCAAAATTAAAACTCTTCCGGAAGCCAAATCAATTCCAGGCGCCGGGTTTAAAGCGATTTGAAAAGGCAGATAAGCAACCAAAAAAAACAGCGCTTTGTCCGGATAAATTAAAATAAAAAGAAAAAAAATAAAAATTACTAAAGCTACCAATACAGAAAAATGACAGTAAGAAATGGCCAAACCGCTGGCAATGGTTAAAATAATTATAGCTAAAGAATTTATTATTTTTTTAAAATCCATAAAAAATACTTAACAAAAAATTTTCAATTACCAATTTCCAAGATAATCTAAATCATATCTTTCTTCCTACTAACATTTCTATATCCTCTTTTGAAATTCCTCCAATTACTAAAAGCGTCCCAAAATAAGAAAGAACGGCTATTCCTAATAAAATAAATAAATTATAATCCCTTAAAAAATACAAAAAGCATCCCATAACCGCCGAAGCGAAAATAGCTTTTAAAGTAATTTTAAACGAAAGGAAAAATTCTAAAGATTTATATAAAACAAATATCATCAAAACCGTCACCAAAATTTCAGTAGCTACAGTCGTCAAGGATGCTCCTATATAAGAATAGCGGGGAATAAAAACCAGATTAGCTCCAAAGTTAAATGCCGCGCCTAAACCGTAAATTTTAGCTAATTGCTTTTGCATATTTCGGGCGATCATCATATTGCTAAACAAAGCCCCTAAAAAAATTACCCCAACAGCAAAAACTAAAATATTCAAAACGTCTGTTGATTCTGGAAAATCTTTGCCAGCTACAAGTACGATAATTTTTTCAGCTAAAAATAACGTTCCGACAATTAGAGGAACAATGAGAACAAGTAAAAAATCCAAAGCTTTCTGAGAAATCTTTTTAAATTTTTCTTTATCTAAATGCGCCCAGCGAGAAAGATGCGGCATCACAAGTCCGATAAACATCGCCGGAAAAAATATAAGGCTTTCTAAAATTTTATAACCGACGCCGTAAATTCCAACATCGCTTGTAGGTTTCATTACTGAAAGAAAAATCGTATCCATTTTAAAATAAATCATTACTAAAATTGCCGAGAGCGCCAAAGGGTAACTTTCTTTTAAAAGTTTTTTCCAAAAATTAAAATCAAAAATAAAGGACAGCCTGACGTATCTTCGAACAAAAAGAAAAACGAAAAGAAAATTAACCAACCCTCCCAATGTTAAAGCAAAAACAATAGCTAAAAATCCCCAATCTTGCCAGATAACTAAGACGACAAAAGCAAACTGTGCTAATCTTCCTATAATTTCTGCAATAGCTACTTTGTCCATTCGAAGATATTTTTGAAAAACTCCCATTAAGACTTGCGAATTCCCCAAAAACCAAAAGCCGATTGCTCCGATAGCAATGCCCAATTTTGTCTCAAAAGTATAAGGGAAAAAAAGAGCGATAAATATTCCGACGATAAAAATAAAAATCCCTCCAATAAATCGAAGAGTAAAGGCATTATTAATAATCCTTTTCTCGTCAGCTCCTTCTTTTGAAATTTCCCGAACAACAATTGAATAAAGTCCTAAATCAGCCAAAACACTAAAAACATAAAGATAGGCAAGAATAATAATATATTCTCCAAAAAGAGCCTCGCCTAAATATCTTGTTGCTAGAGCGATAATTATTAAAGCAAGGATCATTGAGGCGATCCTTGCAATAATTGAAATAATAGTATTATAAGCTATTTTTTGCGCTGTGGAAGTCATTAATTAATGGAATTCAGTCTTTAGGTTGTCTGTGTTAGATAACTGGTACGACGCCGTGCCAGTTGTCGCCTAAACCATATGAAACCCTAAAGGGTAAATTCCAAAAATACCAAAGTTCACTTATTATTTTTTTTCATTATAAAATACTGTTGGCTAATAGTAAATAAAGTTACTACAATCCAATAAAGGGGAAGCCCGGCTGGAAAATTCAAAGCAATTATCGCCGTCATTATTGGCATCATATAAAGCATCTGTTGATTCATTATTGAAGCGAAATCTGATTTTTTGTCTTTGCCTTGCGTCTGTTTTGCAGTAATCATTTTTGTCTGAATATATTGTAATCCGCCGGCAATTACTGCCAGAGGAATACTTCTTTCGGAAAGATCAATCCTTCCTAAAAATATCGGATTAATATGTTCTATTTGAGGCATAAAAGAATACAGATCAGCGGCAACCTTAGAATTAAGCCCACTCAAGAAAACTTTATAAAGCGCAATTAAAATCGGTAATTGAATAAGTAGCGGCAAACATCCCGAAGCAGGATTAATTTTATTTTGCTTATAAAATTCCATTATTGCTTGCGCTTGTTTTTCTTTATCGTTTTTGTACTTGGCTTGAATTTTTTTTATTTCCGGTTGAAGTTTACTCAAGGCTGTTTGAGATTCAACGGATTTTCGAGAAAGAGGAAGTAAAATTACTTTAATGAGAATCGTTAAAATTATGATCGCTATTCCGAGATCATGCCCTGGAATAACTTCATAAATAAAAATAAGGCTATTTAAAAGCGGCCTATAAAGAACTTCATGGAAGATTATATCAATCATAATAAAATCAAAAATAAAATATCAAAATGTAAAATGACAATGTAAAATTTAAAATTTTGAATTTTGATTTGTCATTTTGATTTTTGCATTCTGATTTTTTAATTTCTATCAATGACACTTCAATAAACGCTTTAATCCTAAATAACATCCTTTAATAACCCCGTATTCGGCTATTTTCTGATAGGTGTATTCAGAGCAAGTGGGATTAAAACGACAAACACCGTAGGGAAAAAAATTTTTAATCAAGCCGTGATCTGGAGAAAGGATCTTTTGGTATAGACGGATGGAATATAAAAAAAATAATTTTAACATAGAAAATATATTATTAGCCGTTAAATATTATAATAATTTTCAATTTTCAATTAAAATTTTTATTAATTTTCTCGTTTAAAAATTAAATCATTGAAAATTCATTGGAAATTGGTAATTAAAAATTGGAAATTAATTCAATTTTTTAAAAAATATAATTATAATTTTAAATCAGCTTAGATTTCATTAAAATATTATTCATAACTCGTTCAATTTCTTTATAATTCTTGTCAACAATTTCTGGTTTAGTCATTATAACCACATCAAATCCTTTTTTTATCTTATCCAACCTCAACCGGATAATTTCTCTAATCCGACGTTTAACTCGGTTGCGCCTGACTGCTTTTTTAGAAACCTTAAGGCCAACAATAAATCCAAAGCGGGAAATATCCAAATTATTACTGGCAACCTTTAAATTAATGAAGTCTTCGGCAAAAAATTTCCCTCGCTTAAAAACATTCTCAAAATCTTTTGTTTTGACAAGGCGATTTTCTTTAGCAAGCATTCTATTATCTTCTAGTCATTCTGAGGGAAACCGCAAGATCAACCAAGTAATCCTGTAGAATAAAATGATCTTTCGCTATCGCTCAGAACAACTTCCTATTATCTTAAGCCACTTCATAACCGAAAGAAATTAGTGCGTCAATCTTTTTCTTCCTTTAGCTCGCCGCCTTTTTATTACCCGCTGCCCCCCCTTAGTCTTCATCCGTACCCTAAAGCCATGTTCTCTTTTTTTCTTTCTTTTCTTCGGCTGATATGTTCGTTTCATAATAGAAATAATTTAAAAAATTAATTTCTGAATTTAGTTTAACAATAAAATTCTAATGTGTCAAATTTATATATCAGTCCGCCTTATTTTGAACACCAAGTTATCATTTATCAACTAATTCATAGAAAATTGCAAATTAAAGCTCTATAAGACATAAGGACATACTTCTTTTCACAACCGCTTAATTTCATTGATAACCAATAATCAATTATTATTTTTTGTTATAAGAAATTTGTGTTTTTAGATCTAAACCTTTAATTACACATCCATTGTCCATATATATTTTCTGCCAATAGTATAAAGTTAGTTGCTTAACTCCGTATGTATTTGTAGTCACTTTAAAACCGTATGTTTTCTAAAATTAAGAATTCTTAATCTTTATTTAACTTGTTTTATGATCGTATAATTACTGTTATGCTTATAATAATTACACTATCTTCTAAAATCATTAATTCATTTATATTTAAATTGTATTCTCATACATTTTGTCTTTTTTTAGAATCAAAAATGTATATAAACTTACTCAATTTTTAGTATAAAAATTTCAGCAAAAATAAAAGGCAATAAAAATATAATTCCCTTAAGTCTTTATTTTTTATTTGGTTGTTTTCTAACTTCTCCGCTTGTTGCGGAAAAAAATAGAATAATCCTATTATTGCCGTTATTGGTATTACAATTGTTGAAAACTCTGGAATTTCCTCTGTTCATTTCAAACCAAGGAAGATTTTGTTATTCCCGCACCACATTATCAAAAAACTTTTGAAAGCTGACCTTCTGTAGAATTCCCCAATACCGATCTTTTCGCCGAAATTTCTATTATGTAGTTGGAGATATTCGGTTTCCATCACGAATCCGGACTAATTTGTACCTGATTTTAATTCTGTAATTCCGACAACTGTTCCGTCTCTGATTATTCCAGATGCTTCTTCTAGATAAGCAGGTTTACTCCATATTGGATTTTTGTATACGGTTCCGTAATTCGGTCGTAATAGCCTTATTGCAATTCTATATTCACATATACCATCATTATTGAGATCTTTCCAAAACCTCCAGTATATCTAAATAAAGTTACTACTGTAAAAAAACGCATGTGTTCCGTTACTGTTAAAATACATTGCTTCTATGTCATATGCTTCTCCGCCCAAAGACCTTTCACCGGGATTTATCCCGTTATAATCCTCTACAATATACGTGGCTGTCTCTGAACTAGAAATCCAATATTCAAAAAGTATCACACCCCACTCGTTTAAATTTCCGTCTATTTTATAATCTACTACTGAAGCTGTACTGATTGTCATCATCACTATTACTGTCATTACTAAACCAATAACTAAAATCTTCATTTTTTTCTTTTTCAACTCCTATTTTTTGCCAGACAAACTTTTACACTTGAATGGCTTAAATTATCCGTTAAGCTTTTAATTAATACACAAATTAGACTATTCAAGCTTCAAGTTTTTGTATTTTAAAAAGAACAATTATTCCCCATGATAAATCCCTTAAGAAAATTTGTCACCCCGCCACTTAATCTTTTTTATAATTAAAAAAATTAAATTTTGAAATTTAATTTTAAATCCCAAACGATCCTCAAGAATGTGTTTTTCGCTTTTAATTCTTAATTCCTTTCCATCCCTGCCCAACAACTCTCCACATCACTCGCTCTTGAGAAATTTGGATTGGCCCCTGGGGAGTTTGTTGAGTCATCGGAACTTGACTTTTTTTGTATTCTAAAATCAATTCAAAATAATTTGCTGCGAATTCGCTTTCAATATAGGCAATTTTGTACTCTTTTTTATTGATAGCCTGGTTTTCACCCAATTCATTTTCCGGATTCCAAAGAATACCCAGCCCCATTTCTCTTTTATATTCTTCATATAATTCAGTCATCAAATCAGCCAGCTTTTTATCGGCAAATTGAATGGTCTTAATTCCTAAATCATCTTTTGCTTCTTTGCGCCCAATTAAATATTGATGAGAATAAAGCTTTTCTGTTAAAGAATCAACGATTTTATTAATTTCTTCTTCTGTCATTGGGCTTTTCTGGCTCTTCAATAATCGCTTGGCTAAAATTCTAATCAAATTATGAGTTCTGTTGACATTACCTAAAGCTAAAGGATGAATCTGAGGATTTGATTCTACAAATTTATTAAAGACTTTTACTAATTCCTCGTCGCTTTTAATGCCAAATTTATTTTTCGCCAGATCAAAATAAGCCATTACGTCTTCCACTGAAATAGGAATTCTATTCTGCGGATTCTTTGAATCTTGGGGATTAAAAACATTAGCTGTTGAAGGATCAATCGGCGAAAGTTCGGAAAGATCGCTCATAACAATTTCATCAGCACCGAGAGCAATCATTGTAGCGGCGCTGTGGGCCCTGTAAGGCACTAAAACTGAAAAAATGTCGCAATATTCACGAATCATCGATACAAGCCGCCAAGGAACCATTGTATCTCCGCCGGTTGAATATAAAAATAAATCAATTCTTTCAGTCTTTCTGATATTTCTCAACTGACTGCTAATAACCGGGATAACATCCATCGCAATTTTGGCATTAATCGGCCCCTGCCGATCGCTAGTCAAATAAGTAATCACTTTTGATCCCCGGTACTCTTCAATTTTTTGGATTAAATCTTTGGTTGCCATAATTTTTTAATTATTTTAATAAATTTTTCAAAATCGGTTAAAAATTTTTTAGAATATTCATAAATTCTCTTTTCGTCCACTTTCTAGTACCGATAAACTAAAATATTTCTAAATCTTGCCATTTTTCTTAAACTAATACCAAGTTTTTAATCAATTAATCTTTCTTTCTCTAATAATTCAAATTTAAGCAATTAATTCTTTAAAAGATTGAAAGGAAAAATTATAGTTTATTATTGATTCTAAACTCGTCTCTTCTATTAACTCTTCCAGTAAAAAATTATTACGAGAAAATAGTAAATTACCTCTTTTAAATATATTATTCAGAAAATAAAAAGGGGCGTTATTTAAAATTTTAACATCCACTGGATACTTAATTTTTTCTCCAAAACATCAGCAACTTTCTGCTCACGGTCAAAAGTTTTAGGTCTTCTAATATAATCCTATATCAATATCTCGAAAAATTTGCCTTTTTATCTATCTAAAAACGAACCAAAAGAATAAATAAAAACAACCTTTTTGTCTTTTTTAAAAATAGAGGTAATTTTCTTCAGAATTTCTTTTTTTCTGTTTTTTGTCTAAAGAAAAATATTCTTTCATAATATTATATACAGGAAAGGTGGCACGACGCATGCCGCCTACATAAAACTAAAAATGCCATATTCTAAGCCCTGCTAAATTTCGTCTTGATTTCAGTTTAACAGTAAAAAATTAGAGTGTCAAATTAAAGTATAACAATTATCGTTTTATTATTGTAATTTTTAATAAAGATAAATCAGTATGGTAATATATAATTTTAGTTATATGTTTAACGGATACAAATAAAAAATGACGCAAAATTTCGCGTCGCTTATTTTTAGAAAAAAATTAGCCAAAGAAAAAAGATGAGTGATTTTTTGGGAAGGGAATTGTTTTTGGGGGTTGTTTTTTGTTTGTTTTTTGTTGGGGAGAAATTTTTAATCTCTAATAAGTTTTAAAGATTAAGAATTTCTCCCCAACACCCACTTACAATTCTTCACTCATCTTGCCTATATCTTACTCCCATTTAAAAACCTTGTCAAGTCCCTAAGCCTTATTTTATTGATTTTTGTTTTATTTTAGCCAAAAATTGACTATTTCAGCGCAAAAATTTATCCAGAATTTATAGATTATCCACAAAGATTTAATTGAGTTATCCACAGGTTGAAATAAAAAAATCCGAGTATACTATATAGAAGAAAAAAATTATTGCCAAAAACCCAAGGAATTCCATAAGCTCTACTCCAGTCTCTAACTGAAGCCACCTTGCGAATCATCACTGACTTGCATTTTGACTCTAATCAGAAGACTAGAACCAACACGGGAGCCTTATGAAAGCTAATATGTATCTGACATTATACAAGTCAAACCAATCCACATCTCATCCACACCTTATTAACACCATGGCTTGTTTGAGCTATTTTGACAAATGTATTTTTGTGCTATAATGGCTTTGAAAGCATAGAAATATAATTTTATATCACTTCTATGACTAATGAACAACTTTGGCAAACTGCCTTAGGAGAATTAGAACTAACCGTTAGCAGAGCCAACTTTATCACTTGGCTTAAAAACACATCCATTGCTTCTAAAAAAAATGGAGAAGTTGTTATTAATGTTCCTAATGGATTTACTAAAGAATGGTTAGAAAACAAATATAACAAATTTATTCTAAAAGCCTTGCAAAATAATGCTCCAGAAATAAAAAAAGTTAAATATATTATTAGTCAATCTTCAACAACAAAACCAATACAAAAAATTAAGGAAAACTATATTTCTCCTTCTTTTCAAGCCAAAAAAGAAACAAGAGAAACAAGCCTTAATCCTCGATATACCTTTAATTCTTTTGTTGTTGGTTCTTCCAATGAATTGGCCTATGCCGCTTGTATGGCCGTGACAAAAAATTTAGGAACAAATTACAATCCTTTGTTTATTTACGGAGGATCAGGATTAGGAAAAACTCATCTACTCCAATCAATTGGGAATGAAGTTCTAAAAACAGATCCTCAAAAGAAAATACATTACACCACTTCTGAAAGGTTCACTAACCAACTTGTCAGTGCTATTAGTGATCACAAAACTAACAAATTTAAAACTTACTATCGCCAAATAGATATTTTAATTATTGACGATATTCAATTTTTAGCCGGCAAAGAAAAAACCCAAGAGGAGTTTTTCCATACTTTCAACGCGCTTTATGAAAAAAATAAACAGGTTGTTCTCTCTTCTGATAGACCGCCTAAAGCAATCCCGACTCTTGAAGAGCGTCTTAGAAGCCGCTTTGAAGGAGGGATGATCGCTGACATAAGTTACCCTGATTTCGAAACAAGACTTGCTATTCTTGAAATGAAATCAAAAGAGAAAAATTTTAAGATACCCCGAGATGCCTTGGAATATATTGCCACTCATGTCCAACAAAATATCAGAGAACTAGAAGGCGCTTTAAATAGGGTAATAGTTTCCTGTCAACTAAACAACATAACTCCAGATCTAAAGAATACAACTGAGATATTAGCGAGTATTATCGCCAGTCCGATTAAAAAAATGACCACGCCGCGTGAAATTATTAAAGAAGTGGCTGAATTTTATGATGTCAGCACAACTGATTTAATAAATAAATGCAGAAAAAAAGAAGTGGCTAAACCCCGCCAAATAGCGATGTTTTTAATGAGAAAAGAAATAAAGAGTTCTTATCCGAATATCGGAGAAATATTAGGAAAAAGAGACCACACTACTGCTATACATGCTTATAAAAAAATAGAATCTGAAATTGAAAACGATAAACAAATAAAAGAAGAAATAAATTTAATTAGAGAAAGACTTTATAATAATTAATGGATAAAGTGTTGATTACTTTTTGGATTATCTATTAATAACTGGTGGATAAAAAATTTAATATATTTTTCTTTTATATTAAATTTAATTTTATCCACAGAAAATAAGATTATTATTAACACTTTTTAATGTCTAAATTTCCTTTACTTAAACTATAATTTTTACTTTTCCACTTAATCTATAAACATTACTAATACTACTACATATTAATTAAATAAAAGAGAAGTTATTATGAAACTGTTATGCCTTCAAGAAAATTTTAACCATGCTTTAATAATCGGAGAAAAAATCATCTCCAAATCTATTAATCTTCCAATTCTTTCTAATATACTTCTTGAAACTGATCAAGGAAGATTGAAGATTTCATCAACTAATCTAGAAATTGGTATCACTTCATGGATAGGAGCTAAAATAGAAAAAGAGGGAGCTTTAGCTGTCCCTATAAAACCTTTAAGTTCATTTATTGCCAGTCTTCCTAATAAAAAAATAAATTTAGAAATTAATAAGTCTGTCTTAAATATAAAATGTGGATCTATGGAAGCTAATATTAAAGGGCTAAGTGCTGAAGATTTTCCTTTAATCCCTCAAATTAAAGAACCTTACTTTATTAAAATAAAATCTCAAATATTAAAGAATGCCCTTAGTCAAGTTATCCCAGCGGCGGCAATTTCCGAAACAAGACCTGAAATTACTGGCGTTTTTTTTAATTTTAATAAAACAAAGTCCGATAGACTTATTTTAGCGGCAACCGACAGTTATAGATTAGCAGAAAAAACAGTTAAACTAAAGAATACTTCAGATATAAAAGAAGAAAAACAAGACAAAAAAGCTTCAGAAAAGACAATTATTATTCCAAGAGTAACAGTCCAGGAGTTAATTAGAATTCTACCTGAAGAGGGTGAAGTGGCTATCAGTCTTTCTGAAAATCAAATTTTATTTAATTTTGAGGCTACTAATTTAGTTTCTAGATTAATTGAAGGCACTTATCCCGATTATAAGCAGATTATTCCAACCACTTTTAAAACGAAAACTATTATTAATACCAATGAATTGATAAACTCGATTAAAATTGCCAGTTTTTTTACTAATACTCGGATAAATAGTATTCAATTGAAAATGAGACCGAAAGATACACTTGAGATTAGTTCGGAAACAGGAGATATTGGAAGTAATCTTTCGCGTCTGGCGGCAGAAATAGAAGGAAAAGAAGAAAGAATTACATTTAACTGGCGATATGTCTTAGATGGATTAAATAATATTACCACCGAAAAAGTTATTTTAGAAACAAATGGCCCTAACTCTCCGTCTTTACTCAGACCGGCCGGTGGGGAAGATTATATTTATATAATAATGCCGATAAAGAGCTAGCTTAAAGCTTAAAATGTAAAGTCTAAAGCCATAGCTTAAAACTCAAAATTAAAGAATTGGAAGTCTTAACTTATTTTTAGTTTTGAGTTTTTAACTGAATTTACAATGTTTGTAAAAGCTGACAATTTACTTTCCCAGGCAATTATAAAAAATGGTCTGTCTCGGCAGGTTGAGGCAGTAAGAATTTGCGATTTTTGGGAAAAGGCGATAAAAGAAAAATTTTCAGATGACGCGTCTCGAAAATCTAAGGCCATTTATTTTAATAATAAAACTCTTGTTGTTGCTGTTTTAAGCTCAGTTTGGGCTCAGGAATTTCAGTTGCACCAATATGAGATTATAAAAGAAATTAATAAAAGGATGGGAAAAGTCGTGGTAGAGAGAGTGAGATTTGAGGTATAATTGATTGAAAGCTAAAAGTTTAAAATTCAAAGTCACGGTTTAAAGTTTAAAATTATAAAATTTTTTCCTTTTATAAAGGGAGTTATGGGAATTTCTGGGAGTGGCGGCAATAAAGATAATAATTTTTGAATTTTTAGTTAAAATTAAAATTTGTAATTTCGGATTTCTTAATTGGTTTTATGATTTGTAAATCAAAAATTTTACTCATTCCTATTTTTTGCTTAATAGGAATTTTTATTTTTGGAAACTTTGTTTTAGCTGCGGCGTCGGGTGATATTATTATTAATGAAATCGCTGCATTTGAGCTGTCTGGCTATGAATGGATAGAAATTTATAATACGACCGGTAGCGAAGTTGATTTAACCGATTGGAAATTTATTGAGCAGTTTAGTGAAACCGATGAAAATGGAGTGAGTCATAAATTAAGTTCTTTTCAGGGAGATTTAATTCTTAAACCGAATGAGTATGCTATTATTGCACAAGATGCTAAAAAATTTTTAGAAAAATATGAAGCCTCTTCAAATATAACTGTTATTGACAGTTCTTGGGGGAGTTTGAAAGAAAAAGGAGAAAGAATTGCTTTAAAAGACGCTGATGGAAATATCATTGAGGATTTTATTTATCTTTCTTGCTTAAATTATTCTTTAGAAAGAATAAATCCTAAATTGAATGATTATACTGAGATTAATTGGCAGGAAACTGAAATAAATACGCCAGGGGAGCAAAACAGCATTTATTTAATTTCTAAAAAAGACGATGATTCAAATGAAGATTTAAAAGATAAGAAAGAAAGTCAAGGTGATGTTTCTTCTTATAGTGAGTCTACTAATCATTCGCCAATTGCTGATGCCGGAGATGATTTAGAAACTTTTATTGGAGAGGAAATAGAGTTTGACGCTTCAGATTCTTATGATTTTGATGGGGATGAACTTATTTTTTCTTGGGATTTTGGCGACGGAATTCAAGGATCGGGAGTTGAAGCTAGTCATGTTTATTTGGAGTCAGGGAAATATATTGTTACTTTAAAAGTTAGCGATGGGAATTTCGAGGACGTTGATACTTTAACAGTTACAGTTAGAAAGCTTGATTATTCTGATGATATTATCATCAATGAATTTCTTCCTAATCCAGAAGGAAAAGATTCTGCCCCATCGCCAAACGGGGAATGGATTGAACTTTTTAATCAAAGCGAAGACGATGTTGATTTAGGAGGCTGGCAGATTGATGATCTAAGGGATGGCGGAAGCCGGCCTTATACGATTTCTCAAAATACATTTATTAAAAAGGGAGAATATTTGGTCTTTTATTATGAAGAGACAAAAATTACTTTAAATAATAAAGGAGATGAAGTTTGTTTAATTAAGCCAAGTGGAGATTTGAGTGATATTGTTTCCTATAAGGAGAAAGCTTTAGAAGGAAAATCTTTTTGTCGGATCGAAAGTAGCTCTTGGGTCTGGTGTCTTAATCCTACGCCAGGCAAGGAAAATATTATCGTTGTTGAAAGCGAAAATAAAGGATATATAGGCAAAAATAATAGAAACCAGGAAGGTTATTTTTCGGAGAAATCAGATGTTTTAAGTGAATCTACTTTTAGAGAATTATTCGAAAATCAAGAAAAAGGAAAATCAAAAGAGAATCCGGTAGAGGTTTCTATTGGCGAAGCAAAGGATTTATTTAAAGGAGTATGGGTGAGAGTTAAAGGCATAGTTTTAGTTCCGCCAAAGGTTCTTGGTAAAAAAATTTTTTATATTTCCGATAATGAGAGTGGAATCCAAATTTATTCTTATAAGGGAGAATTTCCAGATTTAGAGGCGGGTGATCGTATAAGCCTTATTGGTAAAATCTCGAAGCAGGGAGAAGAAAAGAAAATCAATTTAGAAAACAAAGATGATATTGTATTGATAGAATATTACACCTCGCCAGAGCCCCGCCGGGTTTTGATTAAAGATATAGATAATTCATTTATGGGTACGCTTGTTAGTATAGAAGGAGAAGTGGTTAAAACATCCGGTAACGTTTTTTGGCTTGCTGATGAAACCGGTGAAATTAAAATATATATCCGTTCTTCTACTGGAATAAAAAAGCCAAAAATGGAAAGAGGAGATTGTGTTAGTATTGTTGGTATTGTCAGTAAGACTTCTTCTGGGTATCGTATCTTGCCGCGGCTTCAAAATGATATAAAAATTGGCAAAGTAGCAGGAGTCGCTGACTTGCCAAGCACCGGAGCAAATTTAGCTATTGTTTGTTTGGTAATGTTTTTTGTGATGGGTTGCGGAGTATACTTATATGGACATCAATTGCGCAGCTTGAAACAAAAGATGAAGTTAGGCATTTTTTTAAGGGTCTTCTAAATGGAAGCAAAGCGATAATGCCGGCGGGAAGAATTAAGATCGCCAAATGCTTGTTGACAGGAGAATCATATGATAGCATTGCGGAAGAATTAAAGGTTGGCAAAGATACAATAGGGCAAGTGCAGAGATGGCTTGTTTTAAGTTTTGGCGGATATGAAAAAGCGATTAACGGTTTTAGTAAAGAATAAAAAACACTTTAAAAGTTCAAAAACTATCAGCGGAGCAGAGCTTTGTAGTTTCAGTTAGGTCAAGAAAAATACCCCTTGCATTTTTTATTATTTAACTTAATTGATAAAAGATTTTTAATTTTTGTCTGAAGAATGTCAAAGCCGTAAATAACTGGGACTTGGCTGATATTTCTGCGCTGAAGATAGTTGGTGATTATTTAATGGAAAAATTTAGTGAAGGCGACATTCGCGAATGTCGCCTTCTTTATAAATTTGCCCAGTCAAAAATTTATGGAAAAATTGTTTATAATTGACAGATTTATCTTAAAATGTTATTATTATATTTAACGGATGGCGTTTTTTATTATGGATTAGTTTATTGCTTACTTATAACTTTTACTATGAGCGGACATTCTAAATGGTCACAAATTAAAAGAAAAAAAGGAGTGGCTGATGTTCAAAGGGGTAAGATTTTTTCAAAAGTAGCCAAGATGATTAGTGTAGCGGCAAGAGAAGGCGGAGATCCAGAGATGAATTCTAAACTTAGAATGGCAATTGAAAAAGCGCGTGAGGTTAATATGCCCCGCGATAATATCGAACGGGCAATAAAAAGAGGGACTGGGGAAGTGAAAGGAGTTAAAATTGAGGAGATATCTTATGAAGCTTATGGACCCGGAGGCATTGCTCTTATTATTGAGGTAGCCACCGATAATAAAAACAGAACTCTTTCAGAGATAAAACATATTCTTAGTCGATTTGGCGGCAGACTTGGAGAAAGCGGAAGCGTTAAATGGATGTTTTCTCGTAAAGGGGTAATTGAGTGCGAAATTTCAGGAGATAAAAATAAAAATGATTTAGAACTGTTGATTATTGACGCCGGTGCTGAAGATATTAAAAAAAAAGGTGAAATTTTAGAAATTTATACTAAAGAAGGGGAATTAGATAAGGTTAAAGAAAATTTAGAATCTCAAGGAATAAAAATAAAATCAGCAAGTTTAGATTGGATAGCAAAGGATTCGGTAACCATAGAAGATAAAAAAACTAAAGAGCAATTAGAGAAACTTTTTGAGGCATTGGATGAACAGGAAGATGTTCAAGAGATATATTCTAATTTTATCACATAACATATAACATGGAGTACATAATATAAATTCTTCCATGTTCCATGTTCCATGTTCCATGATTATACTTGGCGTTGATCCAGGAACAGCGACAACTGGATACGGAATAATAAAAATCAAAAATCAAAAATCAAAAATCAAAAATAATGGTAAGGATTTGGAATTAATTGACTACGGATGTATTATTACTAAACCAGACATAGATACATCTGGGCGACTTTTGGATTTATTCAAAAGATTAAAAAGAATAATTAAGAAATACAAACCGGATATGATGGCTGTTGAGGATATTTTTTTCTTCAAAAATTTAAAAACAGCCATAAAAGTTTCTCAGGCGAGAGGAGTAATTTTGTTGATTGGCGAACAGGCAAAATTGTCGATTTTTGAATATACTCCCCTTCAAGTGAAACAATCAGTCGTTGGTTATGGTCGAGCTGAAAAAAGACAAGTTCAAAAAATGGTTAAAATATTACTGAAATTAAAAGATATTCCTAAGTCAGATGATGCAGCCGATGCCTTGGCAATAGCAATTTGTTGTGCACACTCGGCAAGTAGTAGATTAGGAAATTAATTAAGAATATTAAAAATTAATCCGCGAGATATAGTATTATGAAATTAAGAATATTATTTTTACAAACTTTTCCTTTGTGGGGGTGCGGGAGCGGAACCTATGTTCGTTATTTGGCGCGAGAACTGGCTAAAGGCAAGAATAAGGTAGGAGTTGTTTGCCCTGATATCCGCCCAATTAAGGGAGTAGATCTATTTGAGATTAAACTTCCTTTTTTTGTGGCTTTTACCGGACATCCAGAACACAAAGGATGTAAACTTTACCACCAGCTTTCTAATAAAGAAATTTCAGTTATTTATCAGACCTTTTTAAGGACATCCGTTGAAGCGGTTGAAAAATTTAAACCGGATATTATTCATGTTCAACATTTCTCTATTTTTAGTTGGGCGGCTAATTTTATTAGGTCAGTTTATAAAATAAATTATATTATCACTTCTCATGGAACAGGTCTTTATACCGCTTCTTTAGATAAAAGATATCTTCCTCTTACTCGTGATGCGGTGAGAAGGGCAAAGAAAATAACTGCGGTAAGCGGCGATACTAAGTCATGGGCTATGAAAATATTTGGCGAGAAGAACTTAAAAGAAATTAGGGTTATTCCAGGAGGGATTGATATTAAAAATTTTCCTTCTAAAAAAGAAATTAAAATTATCAATAAAAAATATAATTTGGATGGTAAAAAAGTTATTTTGTTTTCCGGAAAATTAACTTCTTTAAAAGGAGTAAAATATCTTATTAAAGCAACGTCTAAAATTAAAGGAGATGTTTATATTGCCGGCGATGGCCCTGAATTAAATAAGTTAAAAAAAACAACTAAAGATTTAAAATTAAAGAACGTTCATTTTTTGGGGTATATAGGCGATCAAGACGCAGAAGAGCTGAAAGAATTTTATTATCGGGCTGATGTTTTTGTTGCCCCTTCTGTTTGGGATGAACCGTTGGGTTTGGTTATTTTAGAGGCGATGATCTGCAATACTCCGGTGGTAGTGACTCGAAAAGGAGGAATCCCATTAGCGGTTAAAGATGGATATAACGGATTTTTTGTTCGTCCGCGAAACAGCAATCAAATTGCCAAAGCAGTAAATAAACTTTTAGAAGATGAAGAATTGAGGAATAAATTGGGAGCAAATGCCCGAAAAACAGTTGAGGAAAAGTTTGACTGGGAAAAAATCTCCCAGAAATTTTTGAGGATTTATAAAAAATATATTAATAAGGAAAAGAGAAAAAATAACCATAAAAAATAAGCGAACCTGACAAGCAAATTCGCTCAAAAATTTTTAAAGTTTAAAGATAGATTGCAGGATCATTGACAATTATACCGTCGGCGCCAAGTTTAATCACTTTTTCAAATTGTCCTTTTGATATTTCTCCTCCTTGTACTTCATTCATTCCACCGGCAGTGACGATAACTTTCTTGTGAATAAGGTCTTGTAAGCAACTTATCCAATTACTGGGTTTATTAGTAATTTCACCAAAGTCATTTTCCAGCCAGTTTTGCCAGATACGAACATAATCTATTGTTTTGTTGTCAGATCTAATAGTTCTAATATCTTTCTTGCTTCCGAATAACAAAGTGGCTATCTGACTTTGCTTTTTTATATAAATTGCGTCTGTCTGGTAAGGAATACCGAGGATTATCTGTTTTACAAGATTGTAATTTTTCACTAAACTTACTATTTTGTCAAGTATTTCTATGTTATCTTGTTCTTTTTTTATATCAAGAATAACTTTTATCTCTTTTTCGCTTTCTGATACCAAGTTTAGAACTTCTGGCAGAGTTGGTATTCTGGCGACATCGCTTCGTCCGTGAACTGTTGCCGGCGCAAAAACAATTGAGCCGTCTTTGCGGTTAATCCCGAATTTTCTCACTGTTTCGACCGGATACTGGCTGATATGATCTTGCCTTAATTTTTCGCAATGAGTTACCATTAATCCGTTTTGACACGCCTGTACATCTATCTCAAGATTCAATCCCATATTCAAGCAACACTGAACTCCCTCGATTGTATTTCCTAAAAAGCACCCACATTTTGCCCGATGGGCAAAAATTTTATCTTTTCTTTTCAATTTTATTCCTCCTATAAAGGTACATTTGTTGTGATTACTTAAAGCAACCACAACTAAAAAAGTATAGTAAAATTATAAAGAAATGTCAATAACTAGCGCTAAAATAGAAAAATTTGTAGAGGCGTCAAAAAGAGTTTTTAATTTATGCCGTGTAGAAAATGAATTAGGGATTGCTTTTTTTGCTTCTGATCCTAACTTAAGATATCCTTGGATTTACATCAGGGATTTTTCTTGCCTTATTAATGGATTTTCAAAATTAGGCGATTTTAAAACAGCTAAAAGGTGCTGTGAGTTTTTATTAAATATTCAAGCTCAAGACGGACAATGGTTTCAGAAATATGACGATTTGGGCGAGCGTAAAGATATTGAAAAAGAAAAATCAATTATTCAGGAAGATAATACTCCTTTGGCTCTTTGGGCAATACTTTCATATATTTACGAATCAAGCGATGAAGAATTTAAAGATAAAAACAAAGAGAAAATAGAAAAATCATTGTCCTGGATAGAAGCTTACCACCAAAAAAGTTTAAAAAAGATAGGATTGGTTTATTCTACAACATCTATTCATCAGACGCCCGGTTTTAATCAAGGTTATGAAATTTGGCATAATTCATTGGCGGTGAAAGTTTTTTTACTGGCTGGTAAAATTTACAATAATGATCATTATAAAGAATTAGCTGATTGCGTAAGAGAGAACATCAGCGAAAAATTAGTTATTGATAATAGGTTTATTCGAAGGCTCGATGATAATAAAGAGCCGGACTTGGCGCCGGATATAATTATAATCAGTCCGGCTCATTTTAATATTTTTACCCAAGGAGATTTAATAAACAAAAAATTAAATTTTTCTGAAGTAATAAAAAACTCTCTGAAATATTTAGAAGAGAAATTATTTGATAAAGAAATGGGCGGATTTTTTCGTTATCCCAACGAGATTACTAAAAAGTGGCATCCTAAAGAAAATTGGACAATTAATGATCCGTTGGTACCCGGTCCCTATTTAATAACTACGAGTTTTGTGATACAATTATACTGGCAATTAAGAAAAGAGAATAAAGCCGATAAATTACTTGATTGGATGTTGGATCAAACAGTAGACGGACAACTATCAGAACATCTTACTTCCCGCGAAAGATTTTTTCTTTATCGCGAAAAAGAATTGGGATATATGCTGGAGCACAAAAAAGACAAAAAATATTTAGAAGGCGTTAAGAAAAATTTTGAGAGTTTAGAAAAAGAAGCGGAAAAAAGTGAAGTTTTGCATTATGTTTTGCCTTTTCCTTGGGCGCAGATGGAAGGATTAAAATGCTTAAAAGCAGGAGGATATATTAATAAGTTTATCTTATAATTATGTTATAGTTATGAATAGCAAAACAAAATTAAGAATTGTTGTCGTCGCGCCGCCGTTTACTACTGTACCGCCAAAAGGTCAGGGTGGAACAGAAAGAATTATTTATCAAATGGTGGAGGGATTTATAAAAAAGAAACATAAAGTAACTCTTTTCGGCGCCGGCAAATGCAAAACATCGGCAAAATTTACTCAAATTTTTCAAAAAACAATTAGTGAAAGAAAAATTGACACCACTTACATAGAAGCGTCAAGAAATCTTCGGCTGGAAACTGTTTATATCGCCAGCGTAATGGAAGAAATTTTAAAAAGAGAAAAAGATTTTGATATTGTTTTTAATCATATAAGAGGCGGGTATCTTTTCCTGCCTTTGAGCAAATTTTTAAAAATTCCAGTAGTTAGCATTCTTCACTTGCCTATTTTTGAAGAATTAGGAAAATTTCTTTTGGTTTATAAAAATCCGAATATTATCACTATTTCAAACAACCAGAGAAAACCAGCTCCAAAAGTAAATTATTTAGCTAATGTTTATAACGGAGTTGATTTAAAAGAGTTTGAATTTTGTGAGAAACCAAAAGATTATTTTTTGTTTATTAGCGCCATTGGCGAGCATAAGAATCCAAAAGAAGCGATTTTGGCGGCAAAGCGGACAAATTCAAAATTAATTTTAGCCGGAGGGAAAAAACGGGAGCCGTATTTTTCAAAAGAAATAAAACCGTTGATTGACGGAGAACAAATTAAATATATTGGAGAAGTATCGGGTAAAAAAAGAATCAATTTATACAAAAACGCCAAAGCGCTTTTGTTTCCGATAAAATGGCAAGAGCCGTTTGGGCTGGTAATGATTGAAGCAATGGCCTGCGGAACTCCTGTAATCGGCTTTAACAACGCCTCGGTTCCGGAAGTTGTAGAAGATGGGAAAACCGGCTTTGTGGTTGATCCTTCGGTAAAAGGATTAATTCAGGGAATTAAAAAAATAGATTTAATTGACAGAAAAAACTGCCGCAAATTGGTTGAAGAAAAATTTTCACTGGAAAGGATGATTAACGGATACGAAAAAATTTGTTGGAATTTAATAAAATGATTTAATCAAATCGGTTTATGAAAAAATTAAAAATTGCTCAACTTGTCCCGCCATGGATAAGTGTTCCCCCTAAAAAATATGGAGGCACTGAGTTAATCGTTTCTCACTTAACTGAAGAACTAATAAAGCGAGGCCATCAAGTGACTTTGTTTGCTTCAGGTGATTCTATTACTAGGGCTAAATTAATTTCTGTTTGCCCAAAAGCCTTATACGGAGTGGGAATTCCTTGGACAGATGCCTTCTGGCCGCTCCTCCATACTTCTACAGCTTTTGAAAAAGCAAAAAACTTTGATATTATTCATAATCACTTTCATTATTTTGGTCTTTCATTTTCTTCTTTAGTCAAGACTCCTGTAGTAACTACTTATCACGGTGATTTTGCTACCGCAGAAAAGAACCCGGCTAAATATCAAATTTTAGAAAAATTTAAAAGAAATTATTTTATTTCTATCAGCAATCTCCAGAGAAAATTCACTAAGGTAAATCTTAACTTTATCGCCACAGTTTATAATGGGATTAACTTAAAGGAATTCAAGTTTAATAATAAAAGTCAAAATTATCTTGTTTGGCTGGGAAGAATTACAGAAAAAAAAGGAATTATTGAAGCGATTAGAGCGGCTAAGAAAATAAAATTACCTTTAAAAATCGCTGCTAAAATTGATAAAAATTATCTGCCGGACGTGAAGTTTTATGAAGAAAAAGTTAAGCCGCTTATTGACGGAAAACAGATTCAATATCTTGGCGAAGTAACTGGTTCTGTGCGAAATGAATTGCTAAGGAATGCTTTAGCCCTTCTTAATCCTATTAAATGGAATGAACCATTTGGCTTGGTAATGCCCGAGGCAATGGCTTGCGGCACGCCAGTAGTTGCCTTTAATCGTGGTTCAGTTCCTGAAATAGTTAAAGATGGCAAAACTGGTTTTGTAGTTTCTCAATTTGATAAAAAAAAGAAAATTAACATTAAAGGATTAGTTGAAGCAATTAAAAAAGTAGACCAGATAGATCGTAAAGAATGCCGTAGACGCGTTGAAGAAAATTTCACTGTTGAAAAAATGGTCGATGGCTATGAGGAGGTTTATTATAAAATAGTAAAAAGGAGACAAAAAAATGAAAAAACTTAGAATCGCTCAGATTGCTCCGTTATGGTATAAAATTCCACCGGAGAAATACGGCGGGATAGAATTAATTGTTTATAATTTAACTGAAGGATTAGTAAAACGCGGACATAAGGTGACCCTTTTTGCTTCTGGAGATTCAAAAACTTCAGCAAGGCTTTTCTCGGTTTACCCAAGATATTTAAGGAAAGATGGAATAGAATGGGTTAATCAAAAATATACTCTTCTAAATTTGTCAGAGGCATTTAAAAGAGAGGATGAGTTTGATATTATTCATTCCCATGTTGACTTATATGATTTGTTTTTTACCCCATTTGTAAAAAAACCAGTTGTTTCGACTATGCATAATCGGTTGATGATTGATAAAGTAAGGATAGGAAAGCAAATAAAATATAAAGGAAAAGAGAGAATAGATATCTATCGTCACTTTCGCCGTCATAATATTATTACTATTAGCAAGGCGCAGAAAAAACTTTCTGATGTTAAAATGAATTTTGTGGGAACGGTTTATAATGGTATAGATATAAGAAAACTCAAATATAATTCTAAGGGATCAGACCATTTTATTTGGATTGGCAGGATGCATAAAGATAAAGGGGTGGAAAATGCCATTAAAGCGGCAGAAAAATCAAAAATGAAATTGGTGCTGGCTGGAAGAGTTAAACATGAGGCGGAAAAGAAGTATTTTAAAGAAAGGATCAAACCTCATATTGACGGCAAGAAAATAAAATTTGAAGGAGAAATAACAGTTAAACAAAAAGCAGAATTTTTTGGCAGGGCAAAAGCCCTTTTATACCCGATAGAGTGGGATGAGCCGTTTGGCTTAGTGATGACAGAGGCGATGGCATGCGGCACTCCGGTAATCGCTTTTGCACGAGGTTCGGTTCCTGAAATAGTCGAAGATGGGAAAACCGGCTTTGTGGTAAAATCAATAAATGGGATCGTGAAAGCGATGAGGGAAATAGATAAAATAGATAGAAAGGAATGCCGTCGGCTGGTTGAGAGAAAATTTAGCATAGACAAAATGGTAGAAAGCTATGAAAAAATTTATCGCCGGCTTATTAGTCAAAGCAGAAAATAAAAATAGATAGAATTATTATAAATTAAATATAAAAGGAATAAATATTATGAAAGAAAAAAAGATAAGAATTGCGATGCTGGCTTCAAATCTTCTTAGAATTCCGCCAACTTCAAAATGTATTCCGCCGGGTTTTTCCGGCGCGCCGGAAATGGTAGTATCGAGAATTACAGAAGAGTTAGTAAGGCGCGGGCATAAAGTAACTCTTTTCGCTTCCGGGAACTCTAAGACAAAAGCCAAGTTGTTTAGCGTTTATAAAAAGGATTCTTATTCGGAGAAAAAAATTGGCCTTCCGCACCACCGGCATTTTGAGCATCTTTTGATTTCTCAAGCTTATCAATTGGCAAAAAGAGGGAAGTTTGATATTATTCATAGCCACTTTGGTATTCGCACTTGCGGTTATGCTCCTTTTGTTAAAACACCTACTGTTTCGACGCTTCATTCATCGTTGGACGATTTTTTAGTGAAAAACATCTTAAAATTTTATAAGAGCACTCAATATTATGTTTCTATTAGTAACGCCCAAAGAAGACCAATGAAAGATTTAAATTATGCAGGCACTGTCTATCATGGAATAAATTTAAAGAAAATAAAGCCCCTTTTTAAAAAAGGCGAATTTTTTATTACTTTGGGTAGAATTGTAGAAAGTAAGGGTAACCTTGATGCAGTAAAAGCGATTGTGAAAACGGATGAGAAGCTTTTATTAATAGGGATGCCTTTGCCTAATTCTAAATATTGGGAAAAAATTACTCCATATATTGACGGCAGAAAAGTGGTTCATATGAAATTTATGCCGCGGAAAAAGTTGTTTTCTTATGTGAGAAGAGCAAAAGCATTGATTTTTCCAGCCTATATTGATGAGCCGTTTGGTTTGACAATAATAGAAGCGATGGCTTGTGGAGTTCCGGTAATTGCTTATAATCGGGGCTCAATTTCAGAGTTAGTGAAAGACGGACAAACCGGGTTTGTTATTCCGCCTTTGAATAAAAAAGGCAGACCTAATATTGAGAAGATAAAAGAAGCGATTAAGAAGATAGATCAGATAGACAGAAGAGAGTGCAGAAAACATGTTGAGGAAAATTTCACAATTGAAAAAATGGTTGATGGCTACGAAAATGTTTATTATAAAATTTTAGATGAGTGCCGCGGCAAGAAATAAACCCTGCGTCCTTTCGTCTTTTCGGTCGAGCATTAAATTCTGCTGAAAGGATTGTTTTATTGTCTCTGCCACAGGGCAATGAAGTATTCTGAAAGATATAGGATAAATTTATGACCAATCAGGATTTTCATAAAAAAGAGCAAGTAGAAACATTGTTGAAAAATTTAGGACTAAAAGTAGAAAACTTTTCTCAAAAGTATCAGGAATTTGTAGAGAAGGATAAACGGTTTTTCTATTCATCTTGTTTTACTAAGAAGAATCTTAAGCTATTTATTAAAATAGCTATTAAAGATAGTCAATTTGTCTTTAATTCTTTAGCAAGAGAAGCATTGGCAATAAAAGCAATCGGCAATATAACAGAAGTTAAAATTCCTAAATATTGCGATGGTAACTTTGACGCGCCTTTAGCTTGGTTTATTGATGAATACGTTGAAGGGGAACCGCTTGGGTATTTCTATGAATTAAATAAAAAATATAACCAGACAAAATTTATTGATCAGTTATTGAGCAATCTTATTGTTTTTTATAAATCATCTGATCGTCTTTTTGCCCAAAACCGCTTTTTTAAAAATTTAAAGAAAAATGATTACCAAGTTTACCTTAAGACATTTTCGAGTTTTAAGAGGTATGCTCAAAGGAAAAACATTAGGCTTAATTTTGCCGCGATGTTTGATCTTTTAGAAAAAGTTAAACCGTTTTTTATGGATGAAGAAAATTATGTTATCGCTCAAGGAGATTTTACTTTAGCTAATAATATTGTTTCCGATGACGGAATTTATCTCATTGATTGGGAGTCTATCCATATTGATAATTTCGCTGATGATTTAGGGCGAATTTGGATTCAAACATGGCTTTATCCTGATTGGAGAAGAAAATTATTATCAAGGTTTATGAATAGAATTGATAGCGATAGGAGAGAAAAATTTAAGGAGATTTTCAGGGTAGTAGCTATCAATCAAGCCTTTTCGGAAATTGGCGGCGGTTCTAAATTATGCGAAAAGAGATTTAGTCAAGGGGTAATTGATGCTTCTTTAATAACAATTAGTAATGCATTAAAGGGATTTGATTTTCTTATTTAATAAAATTCAAAGCAGATAAAGATTATGAAAAGAAAATTAAAAATTGCCCAAATTGCTCCTTTGTGGGTTAAAATTCCTCCCCAAACTTTTGGAGGAATAGAAAAAATTGTTTATTTACTAACGGAAGAATTAATCAGAAGAGGGCATCAGGTAGTTCTATTTAGTAGCGGCAACTCAAAAACTTCTGCAAATCTTAGTTCTGTTTGGCCTGTTTCTATTAGCGAAGAAGCTGAAAAAATTAAAGACGAACGGGAAAAAGAGGAATTTCTTAGCAAGTCTATGTTGGATTATTTAAATATTGCCGAAGCATTAAGGAGAGCGGATGAATTTGATATCATTCATAGTCATATTGGGGAACTTTCTATTCTATTTGCTCCCTTGGTGCGAAAGCCTGTTTTAGTTACTCAGCATAATCCTTTTTGGACTAAGAATAAAAAATATCATTACGAAGTTTTTAAGGCACTAAACAAATATCAGAAATATGTTTCTATTAGTTTCGCACAAAGAAAAAAGCTGGATATTTCGGTTAATTTTGCGGCAAATATTTATAACGGCATAGAAATTGAAAAGTTTAAGTTTAACAAAGAGCCAAGCGATTATTTGTTTTGGATGGGAAGAATTAGCAAAATTAAAGGTATAGAACAGGCAGTTGCGACAGCTAGAAAGATTAAAAGTAAAATTTTTATTGCTGGGTCTATTGATGACAAAAAGCTGTTTGATCAAGTAATAAAAAATGACAGAAGCGGTTTAGTCAGGTATCTCGGAGAACTAGGTTTTCAAGAAAAGGTTAAGTTTTTTGCTAAAGCAAAAGCATTTTTATATCCTCTTCAATGGGAAGAGCCATTCGGTTTGGTAATGGTAGAGGCAATGGCATGCGGTACTCCAGTAATAGCATTCAGGCGCGGAGCGGTGCCTGAAGTGGTAAAAGATAAAGAGACAGGATTTGTTGTTAATCCATTAAACAAAAATGGTAAAGTTAATATAGAAGGATTAATTGAGGCAATTAAAAAGATAGACCAAATAGATAGAAGCCAGTGCCGCAGGCATGTTGAAGAAAATTTCTCTGTTAAGAAAATGGCTGATGGTTACGAAGAAGTTTATTGTAAAATAATCGAAAATTGGAAAAGGGATAAATATGGAGAATAATTTTGAAAAAATTTCTTTTCTTAACGCTGAAGCAATAGAAAACAAGGAAGAAATGGAAAGAAAAGAAAAATTAAAAGATGTTTATGAAGATTTATTTGAAAGAGAGCTTTTCCCGCTAAAGGTGTTACAGGGAAGTGAAATTATTGATCTTACTGCCGATAAAGAACTTTACGGTGTAACTTCTAAAAGACCTTTTGTTGTTTTAGAGGTGGGAAGAATAGGAGAGATAGATGAGAATAAAGAAATAAAAAGGGTTATCTATAAGGGAGAAATCAAAGATGCGGGTCCGTTTCAAAGTATTAAAAAAGAAGAGATAATATATCGTGATGTTTTACCAGAAATCTATAAAAATCTTCCAGAAAATATCAGGGAAAAAGTTGCTTTTCCAAGGTTAATAGATGTAATTAAGAGAAACGGAGAGACAAAAGCGATTATTTTAGAAAAGTTAGATGGTATAATTTGTGGAGATCATAATACAAGTAAAGAAAGTATTTGGGATAAAAAAGACATAGAAACAATTTGCTGTCTTATAAAAGAATTCCAAAAAATAGATCCGGAAGAAATAAAAAAGAATTTTCCAGAATTGCCGGAGAGGGACTTTCTTAAAGTTTACAAAGAGAGACTTAAAGAACGCATTGAACCAGTTAGAAAACTTCTCGGTGAAGAATATGAGAAGAAGATGAAAGAACTTCTTCAAATAAGCGAAGAAATTATTGAAAAACAGGCATCCACTCTTCTTTCAGAAGATATATTTTGTTTTAATACTATTAAAATGCCAAATGGAAGATTAGGGTTTATTGATTGGGAAAGACCTTATATCGGCAAAGATGTAAGCGCGGATTACGGAAAGCTTATTTCAAGATTATGGACAAACCCTGAATTACAAAAGGAAGCCATCAAGACTGCTTTGGAAATAAATCAAGAAAATCCTTATTTTAAAGATATGCTTAGAGCAAGTTTAGTACTTTTAGAAGGCGGGCATATGTTTCGCCATTATTTTAAAAGACTGGAAGATGATGACTTGCGAAAAAGGAAAGAAGCAGAAAAAGCGGTTGGTGTTTTCAAAAAACTTTTTAAAGATATTTTAGATAATAAAGGAATATGGCAGGAATAAATTTAATAGAAAACAAAAATACTCAAATTGCAAAAAATCTTTGGATCGCCGGCGGATACTATGTTGATTTTGATCTCTTTAATCAATTTAGGATTATCGGACCGAATAATCATTTGTATTGCGGACTTGTTGATATTCCTCGCCACAGGATAAAAATAAAGCAGGTTAAGGCGGAAAATGCTCATTTGGAAATCAGAGGAGAATTTTTAAGTAATAATATTAATTTTTACTATCCAGTAATGGAAGACATAAGGACATTAAGAGAACTTATCGGAGTATGTAAAGGAGGAGAAAAACCTTTTCTCCAGTTAAGATATAAATTTTTAGGAAGATCTTTCCCAAGAATTATTAAAAGAATTATTAAGAAAACGCCAGAAAAGGAAACTCAATTGCTTTTCAAAAGAACATATCAAGAAGGCAAGTATTTTTATCAAACTTCTTTTATTTTCCCCTCTTTTGTAAAAGTAGAAAAGATTAATTTGCCTTTGAAGGGATATCGGTTAACAGCAAAAAATAAAAAAAATATCCCCTTTTTAATTAAAAGCAAAACTAACGAGATTCACCGGAAGAAGCTTGGGAAATTTTTTGAAGATCAAAATATTAATTGGAAAGTTTTTGGAAAGCGTAAAAAGGAAGTAAAATATTTTCTTTGGCGAACAGAAAAAGAAATTAAGCATTTGGTTTCTTGGGGTAAAACTTCCGGGGATAGATACGGAACTATTTTCCCTCGGGATTGGATGGAGAGTGCGGATTTAGGAGAAAAAGATTTAACCCCAGAAATAATTTCATATATATATGAAGCGTCTCTTAAAAATGTGAATAAAAAAGGAGAAGGGTGGCATGAAGAAGTAGTGGGAGAATATAAATATGAGCATCAAATTTCAGGTCAAGATATATATGATCGCAAGATGATAGATATTGAACCTCATTACTTTTTAAAACTTGAGAATTTACCTTTTACTTTTTTGAACAAGAAAGCAAATAAAGAAAAGTTAAAAAGGATAGCGCTTTATATTTTAAACAAAGCAAGGAAGGATAAATTTATTATTTTTAAAAAGATCCCTAGGATTATTCCTTATTTTATTCATTTGCATCCCGGAGAAAAGGAACAAAAATATTATTTTGTTGGAAACTGGCGGGATTCAGGATGGGGATTTAAAAAAATAGGAAAGATTATTGCTCCCTTTGATGTGAATTGCGTTTTTTATCCTGTTGCTTTAAGGAAGATTGAAAAATACTGGCGAGAAATTGGTCTTAATAAAAATCAAATTAAAGATATAGATAAGTTAATTAAAAAATGGAACAAGAAAAAAGAATTTTACCAATTTAAAAATAAAGATGGCACAAAGGCATTTGCGATTTGTGCTTACAAAAAAGAAGAAAATACTAAAAAATTTGAATTGATGAAAGTTAATCATTTAGATGAAAGCTATCTTTTCTTTTATAATAAAGGCAATCAGGATGAAATCAGAAGCTTTTGCAGGAGATTGCTTTCTCCTGAATATTTTTATACTTCTTCCGGTCCGATGCTCATTGCCAAGAATAATCAATATGGTTATACCACCGAAGAGTATCATGGTCTTGTAATTTGGACAAAACAAGTAGCTTTTACTGTTCTTGGCCTTAAAAAACATTTTGAAGTATCTATAGTTAATAAATGGGACAAGGAAGTTCAAAAACTGATTAAAAAGACGATTTTGAAAATTTGTGAAGATATGATAAGGACTTTTTCTTGCCTTAATGCTGTTCCAGAAGTTCACATAGATAAAGGCGGAGAGCCAGAATTCTTTTCGCTATGGAATATGAGCGAAGTTCAGCTTTGGTCAGCGGTGGGAGCAAGGGCGATTTTTAAAACATATCACGAGATATTAACTAATCAAATTTATAAAGAGATATGAAAGAAAATCTAAAATCTAAAGCATATCTCCGAGATAGATCGAGAGTTCGAAATTTAGAAATTATCGCTTTTGATATCGGGGCAACGAAGATTGCTTATGCGCGAGTGCAGTTCAAAATTCAAAATTCAAAATTCAAAATTATAAGTCAAAAATCAGAAGTTAAAAATTTTAATTTTAAGATTCAAAATTTTGATAAAATTAAAACGCCGAAAAGCAGAAAAGAAGTTATTAAGAAAATTATTGAGATTGTTGAAAAGATAAAGAAAGCGACATTCACTAATGTCGCCTTTAGAACTGCAGTTGGTATTGGCATTGCCGGGCAGATAGATTTTAAAAGAGGGATAGTTTTATCTTCTCCAAATATGTCCGGGTGGGAAAATGTTCCTTTAAGAAATATTTTAGAAAAAGAATTAAAAATTCCAGTTATACTTGATAATGACGCTCACTGTTTTGTTTTAGGAGAGGCATGTTTTGGTTCAGCAAGAAATTATAAACATATTATCGGTTTAACTTTAGGAACTGGCATTGGCGGCGGAATTATTATTGATGGAAAACTTTACCGGGGAGCCAATAATACCGCTGGCGAGTTTGGACATACGATCGTTGAAACTAAATATAACTTTAAATGCTCCTGTGGAATTAGAGGGCATTTAGAAGCTTTTGTTTCAGGTCAAGCAATGGAAAATTTGTATAAAGAATTAAGCGGAGAGAAATTGGACAGTTTTGAAATTGAAAAAAGAGCTTTAAGAGGCGAAGAAAAAGCTCTGAAAGTAATTAATCTTACGGGCAGCACTTTAGGAAAAAAACTTTCTGATATGATTAATTTTTTTAATCCTGAAATTATTATAATCGGCGGAGGATTAAGCAGAATGAAGCTTCTTTGGAGGCCAATGATTCGGGAAACAAAAAAAAGAGTTTTCTTTAAGCCATTGGCTAAAACAAAAATAGTTAGATCAAAATTAGGAGACAAGGCCGGAGTTTTGGGGGCGGCAGTTTTGGCTATAGATTAATATTGTGATAAATTTGTTGAATTACGATATATTTATTCAAGTTATCTTTCTATAAGCTTAATTTTTAAACATTTAGAAGTTAGAAAATTAGACATTCAATAGAAATTGAAAATTAAGAATTAGAAATTTTAACCTTTAATCAAATGACCTCGTCAAACTATTAGCAAAATGTTTATTTAACTCTTAGAGTTTATTATTTGTTTCAGATATTGTCCTGTCCAGGACTTTTTTATTTTTGCCACTTGGCTTGGTGTTCCTTCGGCAACAATATAGCCTCCTTTTTCTCCGCTTTCCGGACCCAGATCAATAATCCAATCAGCTGATTTTATAACATCTAAGTTATGTTCAATAACCAAAACAGTATTGCCTTTATCGACTAATTTATTTAAAACGCTTAATAATTTTTTAATATCTTCAAAATGAAGACCAACAGTTGGTTCATCGAGAATATATAAAGTTTTACCCTCACGATAAGGACGGGCTAGTTCAGCGGCCAGTTTTATTCTTTGGGCTTCACCTCCTGAAAGGGTGGTCGCTGATTGGCCAAGTTTAATATATCCAAGCCCTACATCGTCCAAGACTTTAAGTTTTTGATAAAGAGAGGGGGTGGATCTGAAAAAATTTAAAGCCTTTCCGACACTCATCTCTAAAACATCAGCGATATTCACTCCTTTATATTCAATTTCCAAAGCATCGGGTTTATAACGGCGTCCTTGGCATTTATCGCAGGGAATATAGACATCAGGCAGATAATACATTTCTATTTTTTTAAATCCTTCACCACGGCAGATTTCACATCTTCCTCCTTTGATATTGAAACTAAAATAAGAAGGCTTTAATCCTCTTTTTTGGGCTTCTTGAGTTTGACCAAAAAGCTCTCTGATTAATGTAAAGATGCCGGTATAGGTGGCAGGATTGGAGCGTGGGGTTCGGCCGATAGGAGCCTGATCAATATTAATAACTTTACTGAGAGCCTCAAGCCCTATTATTTCTTTATGTTTACCTACTTTCGCTTTTGTATGATGGAATTTTTGAGCGAGCCTGCGTCCCAGAATATCATCGACGAGAGTGCTTTTTCCGGAACCAGAAACTCCGGTAATAACTACTAATTTACCCAAAGGAATAGCAACATCAATATTTTTCAAATTATGCTCTCTAGCTCCTTTAATTATAATTTTGGTTTCAGTTTTCTTTCTATTTTTTGAAGGGAAAGAAATTTTTTTCTTTCCGGAGAGGTAAAGCCCTGTTAATCCTTTTGATTTTTTTATGAGAGAAATATTGCCCTGGGCAACAATTTTACCGCCAGCTTCCCCTGCTCCGGGGCCTATATCAAAAATATAATCCGCTGTTTGGATAAAAGCTTCATCGTGTTCAACAACAAGAACGCTGTTTCCTAAATCTCTGAGATTTTTAAGCATATCAATAAGTTTTATTGTGTCTCGCGGATGGAGCCCGATTGATGGTTCGTCTAAGATATATAAAATACCAGAAAGCTTTGAACCAAGCTGGGAAGCAAGTTTAATTCTTTGGCTTTCGCCAACTGACAAAGTTTCAGAGGATCGGTTTAAAGTAAGATAGCCTAAGCTTATATTAGCCAATAGTTTGAGACGTCTTAAAATTTCTTTAATGATTGGTCGGGCAATTTGGCTTTGCTTTCCTCTTTTTTCTTTTATAAATTTTTTGAAAAAGTCTATAGATTGCGTAATTGACATTTCAACAATTTGATCGATTGAGACTCCGTCTATTTTTACAGCTAAAATTTCTTTTTTAAGACGTTTACCTTTACAGGCTGAACATTGAACCTTAGCCATATACTTTTCAAGTTCGTTTTTAATGTATTCAGAATGAGTTTGGTGGTATCGCCGCTGGAGAATTGGAATAACTCCTTCAAAATCGCTTTGCTCTTTTTTTAATTTATTATCGATTCCATATAAAATTATATCCAAAGTCTTTTTTGGCAGTTTTTCTACTGGTACATCTAATGGAAACTTATAAATTTCGGCTAATTTTTTAAAAATCTGAAGATATTTTTGCCAATTATCTAAAAATAAAGGCCTAATGGCCCCTTCAGCTAAAGTTAATTTTGGATTAGGAAAGAGTTTCTTTGGGTCTATTTCAAGATGATAACCAAGTCCGGTGCAGAAAGGGCAAGCGCCGAGGGGGTTATTAAATGAGAATAGTTTTGGTTCAAGTGTCCCCATTTTTATGCCACATTCCTGACAGAAAAAATCTTCACTGAAAATTATTTCTTTTTCAATTCCTTTTTGCTTTTTTATAATAAGTATCTTTTTATCTCCCAGTTTAAATGCTGTTTCAATAGAGTCAACTATTCTTTCTTTATCATTTTTTCCGTCTGCATTGCCATGTAAAGCATTGGGGGCGGCTTTAAGCTTTAGCTTATCTACAACTATTTCTATATTATGCGGTTTTTCTTTGTCTAAGATTAAATTTAAGGAATTTTCCGTTAGATAAACTTGTCCGTCTATTCGAACTTCGGCAAATTTCTGCCGGGCAATTCTTTTCAAAGTTTCTTGATGGTTGCCTTTAGCTTCTTTGACTAAAGGAGCAAGGATGGTAATTTCTGTATCAGGAGAAAAGTTTAAGATCTCACTTATAATTTTTTCTTTAGTATATCTTGTCAGTCTTTTTTTGCATTGTGGGCAATGAGGCACACCTGCTCGGGCGAAAAGAAGACGAAGCCAGTCGTAAATTTCTGTCATTGTTCCGACTGTTGAACGGGGAGATCCTAAAGTGCTTTTTGCGTCAATGGCTATGGTTGGAGCAAGTCCTTCAATTTGATCAACATCCGCTTTGGCTATAGTGCCTAAAAATTGTTTAGTATGACCGGATAAGTTTTCTAAGTAGCGGCGCTGGCCTTCGGCGTAAATTGTATCAAAAGCCAGAGAAGATTTTCCAGAGCCGGAAACGCCGGTAATTACAACAAGTTTTCCACGAGGAATGTCAAGGTCAATATTTTTTAGATTATGAGTGCGGGCGCCTCTGATTGTTATTTTGCCGTATTTGTAAATGTTATTTTTCATAAGAAGTATCTATTTGTTTGATCTTATTGATCTTATTTAGTTTATAATAAATTTTGAGTTATTTCAAGCCGTGGAGGTTGTACTGTAAAGATTTTACTGTCTTTATAAATCGTCTAAATTTTTTTAATTTTAAAACAGCAACTTTTGTATAAATTTGTATAAAAATGTAGTTAGGGTTGCATTAGTCACGCCGCGTTTTATTTGATAATCTAAAAATTTTTTAATATCATCACTGGTAGCAGACTTCGGGTTTTTGTTTACAAACCTTAAGGATTTGCTATTATAAAAAAGGTAGGTCTTTATTGTTTTATTTGAAAATCCTCTAATTCTTAATTTTCTCTCAAGATTATAAAGTGGTTTTCTCTCAATTCTTGTTGTTCGTTTTTTAGAAGAAGTTTGTATATTCATAAGCCATTCTGATTACACATTTATCCTACCGAAAAGTCGAATTTTAGTTAATTTCCTGACAAGTTCGCATATAACTTGTTCTGCGGAAATCGCTCGCTCCATTCACTCTTTCCGCAGAATGCGCCGCGGGCTTCACTCTTGTTCTGCTTGTCGCTTGCGGAGTTTATCCCGCATAATGCGAAGCATCTGTGCGGGGCTCGCGACTTCGCAGAACAGCGGGCTATACAGAAATTTTTCCTCACCCCGCCCGCTCGTAGGGCGGGGTTCGTCAGAACTTCACATAGCCGCGGCATATTATATGACATTCCGCCTCTTTTGCCGCTAGAGAGAGAAGTTTTATAAAAAAATACCTAAGCTGGGTGAAATAAGATGAAAGAGGAAAATTTAGAAAAAATGATAAAAGAAATACACTGGGCATATAAAATCGCTGAGAAATTGATTGAGAATAATCCAGATAAAAGGAAATTCGTTTGTGCTGCAGGAATTACGCCTTCTGGTAAGGTTCACATAGGTAATTTTAGAGACATAATAATCTCCGAACTTGTATATAGAGCATTAAAAGATAAAGGATACGAAGCAGAATTGATCTTTTCATGGGATGATTTTGACAGATTAAGAAAAGTTCCTCAAGGAGTTCCTCAAACTTTTTTAAAATATTTAGGCATGCCATTATCAGAAATTCCAGATTCTTATGGTTGTCATGAATCATGGGCAAAACATTTTGAATCAGAGTTTGAAGAACTAATGCCGGAACTTGGAATAAAAGCACGGTTTATATATCAATCTCAGATGTATAATGAAAATAAATATTATGAAGGGATTAAAATAGCATTGCAAAATAGAAAAGAAATCGCTGAAATTTTGGGAAAATTTAGGACTCAAGGAATGTCAGAACAAGAAATAGAAAGTTATTTTCCACTTCAAGTCTACTGTAGAAAGTGCAGAAAAAGCACTACGACTAGAATTATAAATTACGATGAAAAAAATAGGATTGAATATAAATGTAAGTGCGGGCATCACGAAATCGTAGATATCTCAAAAGAAAATATAGGTAAATTAAGTTGGAAAATAGACTGGCCTATGCGATGGTGGTACGAAAAAGTTGATTTTGAACCTGGAGGAGCAGATCATGCTACCTCTGGCGGTAGCTTTGATGTTGCAAAAACAATAGCAAAGGAAATTTATGGAATCGAGCCACCATTATTTCAAGGTTATGGTTTTGTTGGAATTGAAGGAATAGCAAAAATGTCGAGCTCAAAAGGGGATGTTATTACACCTAGACAAATTTTACGTATCTACGAGCCCGAACTTTTAAGATGGATTTTTGTCAGATCAAGCCCTGAAAAATTTATTACTTTGTTCTTTAAATCTCAGATAGTAAGACAATATGATGAATTTGATAATGCTATCAGAAAATTTTATGAAGGAGAATTATCGCGAGTTGAGAAAAGAGAAATAGAACTTAGTTGTATTTTTCCTAAACATTTTCCTAAAAAAGATAGGTCTCCATTTAGACAAATAGCCTCTTTTGGACAAGTAGTACAGGGGAATCTAGAGGAATTAAAAAAATTATATAAGAGAATAGGCTTAGAATACGATGATAAACTTATTAAGACACGTTTAGAAAAGTCTCAAAACTGGATCGAATTATATATGCCAGAATTAAGAATAAAATTGAAAGAAAAACCAAATATAGAATATTTCAGAAATTTAAGTGAAGAAGAAAAAGAAGAAATTAGAAAATTAATAAAAGAGATGGATAAATACTGGACTTTAGAGAAACTTACATGGCTTGTTTATGAAATACCTAAAAAACCTTGGTTTTCAGAACAAAAGAAAAAAAGAGCACAAAGGAATTTTTTTAAGAATGTTTATAGAATGCTAATTGATGCTGACACAGGTCCAAGATTGCCAACTTTTTTGCTTGCACTTGGTGAAGAAAAAGTTAAATATCTTTTAGAGATAAAGAAAGATGAATATAAAACAAATATAGGCCGGTAGCTCAATAAGGAAGAGTACCAAGGAAGATTCCTCGGAGATCGCAGGTTCAAATTCTGCCCGGTCCATTACCGTCTTAAAATATAGAGGAAAAGAATATGAAAAGATGGAAATACAAATATGAAGAGTATGCAGAACTATCAATAGAAAAAGCAAAATCAGAAGGCAAAGAGTTACATGCGAGAAACTTAAAAGGTAGAAAGGGCGAACAGGAGGATATAGAATTTAGATTATTTAATGACGGCTTCGGGGCGGAACGCTTCGGGGCGGAACGCTTCGGGGCGGAACGCTTCGTCGCTTCGCTCCTCGCGTTCACTTCGTTCGTCTCGTATAACACGGCTTATGAGGTTCGCTTCGTTGCACTCGCTCACCCAGATTTGGCTACGCCAAAAACTTCTTTTAATCGCATATATTAAGTCTAATCAGCCTCGGAGCGCATTAATTCTAATTTTTAGAAACCTTTATAAAAAAATTACTCATAACTTATATATTATGATTAAAGCATTTGTGTTTGATATTGGAGATTGTATCGAACCTTCTACAAAGTTTGAGATTGAAAATCTTGAATATTTAAGACGAAAATATAATCTACCAAAATCCTTTGTAAAATTTTATCTTCAAATGGACAAGTATCATGAATTGCATATGTTTCATGCTCAAGGTGAACCAAAGATTATGCAAAAAACTTTGAATAAACTAAAATTGAATTACAATATTAAAAAATTGTCAGAAGAGATGCAGGCATCATATTGGATAAAATTAAAAAGATATTTTACTAAAGAAAAATTAGGAAGAGAATTTATAAGAGTGATAAATTTCCTCAGAAATAATAATTATAAAACTGCTGTTTTATCTGATAACAGTTTTCAAGCCAAAAGAAGATATTTAAATTTGTGGAAGAAGGTCGGATTAAAATTTGATGCTTTTGTTGTTTCTGCCGAAGTTGGAGTAGAAAAACCATCGAAAAAAATTTTTCAGACAGTTCTTAAGCGTTTGAAGATAAAACCTAAGAATGCAGTATATTTTGGGAATAATCTTAAAAGAGATGCTATTGCCAAAAACTATGGGTGGGATTTTGTATGGGTTTATGGTTTTATGAAAAATATTAATCCAAATCAATTTAATGGAAAAAGAATGAAATTTATCACCATAAAAACAATGAAAATTTACTTAAAAAATTTAGCACCCCTTGGCTAACTTCTCCGAATTGCTTCATAATTCTCGACTTTTTCTTTCAGAAAAGGGACTTAACAGCACTTTTACGGTTCCGCCTTCACTCTGCCGCTTGGCTTCACTCAAATTTGCCTTCGGCAAGTTTCGTATAGCCCAAAAACGTCATCTGTAATTCCCTTAGGCGGCTATAATAGAATGATTTAAATAATTCTTTTAATTCATTATAATTATGGACAATATTAAACAAAAAATCATAGATGAAGTTGAGAAAACAAAAAACGAACAAATTAAGTTTTTGCAGAAATTAGTACAAACTAAATCTATAAATCCTAATGTAACTGATCCAACTAAGTCTAGCCCTTACGATCCTATAGAATTGGAAGTTGCTGAACTTATTTTTAATAAACTTAAAGAAATGGGGCTTCAGCCAAAATTTGAAGGAGTTTCTCCTTCAAGACCGAATGTGGTTTGCGAATTTGGTCAAGGAAAGAAAATTTTAATCTTCAATGGACATATGGATACTGTTCCTCCTGCTCGTGAATGGGATTTTAATCCATTTTTGGGCATTATTAAAAACGGAAGACTTTATGGGTCTGGCGCTTTAGATATGAAATCCGCTTTGTGTTGTTATATTTTTATGGCAAAGGCACTTTTGAAATTTGAGAAAGCGTTAAAAGGAAAAATTCTTTTGCAGTTTGTAATTGATGAAGAACCAATGGCTGCTTCTCATTTTGGAACAAGATATTTACTAGAAAAAGGTTATATCGGTAATGCAGCCATAATTGGTGAACCGGGAACAAGAAAAATAACAATTGGAAACAGAGGAGGTTACAGATTTAAAATTCAGGTTTTTGGAGATGCTGTTCATACTGGTTCAAGAGAGTGGGAGCAAAAGAAAGAAGGATTAAACGCTATACTTGATATGACAAAAGTAATTAATGCTTTGCAAAATTTTAAATTTCCATCAAAAGAACATCCAATTTTTCCGGGAAGAAAAAATGTTCTAACGTTTCCTACTTTAATTAAAGGCGGAAAAGCAATAAATATTGTTCCAGATTATTGTGAAGCTTTTGGGGATACGAGAATTTTACCAGGAATTACAAAAGAATTTATGGAAAAAGAAATTGAAAAGAAAATTAATAAATTAAATGTGAAATATAAATTAACTCCAATTGTTTATGTTCCGCCAGTTTTTGTTAAGCCAAAAGAAGCTATTGTTCAAATTCTCAAAAATAATACAAAACAGATATTAAAGAAAACACCAATTACAGAAGGGTCTGGTCCTTGGAGTGATATGTGGATGTTTATTAAAAAAGGAATTCCAGCAGTTAATTTTGGCTGTGATGGTGAAGGCATGCATGATAAAAATGAATATGTGGAAATTAAAAGTGTAATAGATGTGACAAAAATTTATTCTTTAACCGCTTTAGATTTTTTGAAATAAAATTTTCGGCGTCCTCGAAAACTCTGCGGTGCTCACTTCGTTTGATTTCCCCAAATTTTCCTTTCGGGCAGACTTCTCATAATCGCAGTCCGTTAGTTGCAATCCACTCGCTCGCCATTGAAAGGAAAAACTTATAGAATATAATTTGATAAATTTATGGCGATGGAAAACAAAGAAATCATTGAAGAAATAAAGAAAATAGTGAAGAAAGAGATGGAAGGAACAGATCCTAGTCATGATTTTCTTCATGTTATGAGGGTCTATAATCTTTGTCTGAAAATTGCTAAATACGAACAAAATGTGGATTTAGAAGTTTTAAAACTTGCTGCGTTGCTTCATGATATTGCAAGATTAAAAGAAGATTTTGATGAAACAGGTAAAATACGTCATGAAATGGAAGGAGCAAAGATGGCAGAAGAAATTTTAACAAAGTTTAACTTTTCTGAAGAGAAGATAAAGAAGATAAAAGAATGTATTATTTTACATAGATTCAGAGGAAATAACGAACCAAAAACAATAGAAGCAAAAATTCTATTTGATGCTGACAAATTAGATGTGATCGGTGCTACAGGGATAGCAAGAACCTTTATTAGTGCGGGAATGTATAAACAAAAAATCTATAGAGATATAGATATAAATGAATACATAAAAGAAAATTTGGAAGGAGGAAGAAAAAACGGAAGAATAATTAATTTACGAAAACATTCGCCAAATCTTGAATTCGAAACAAAATTTAAGTATATACCAGAAAAACTCTATACAAAAATAGGTAAAGAATTAAGCTTAGAAAGGATAGAATATATGAAAAAATTTTTTAAGAGATTAAAAAAAGAAATTAATGGTGAGTTATAACGGTTCGCGGACGGATTTCTTCGCAAATCAAAGATTTATTCGACCCTCGTTTCACTCGGGGCAACTAACAGCAAATATGCGGAAAATCAAGCGTAGTAAAGATTTTCCCAATTCACTTATGGCGACTTCGCATATTTGCAATATGTTAGTTTCAATCGCTCGCCAGCTTAAAATTTTAAATAATATTAGTAATATTCAATAATTATGGCAATTTTGGGATTTCATTTTTCAGGTGTATATAAAGAAGTTTTGCTTAATGGGACTAAAACAGCTACCATATTAGAGGGTGAGCATTATTTCAGGATAGGCCAAGAAGTTTTAGTATATTTATCTGACAAGCTAAATTTATTTGACGGGAATATTGAGAGGAGAATAGGAAAAGCCGTAATTGAAAAAGTTGAGATTAAAAGAGTTAAAGATTTAACAGAGTTAGAAACGAAACTGTGTGGAAGTAAAAATTTAGAAGAATTAAAAAATACATTAAAAAAATGGTATAATTCTGATGAAAATTCCATAATAACTTATGTTAAATTCAATTTAATCTTGGAAAAATAAGGGGCTAACTCGCGACTTTGAGTTTTTGGGCTTTGTCCAATGTTGCACTAAAACTTAATCCTTACTATCGTTCGGAAAAACTAACAACGATTTAACGGTTTCACTCATTGCATTTGCTCCACTCAAATCGGCTGACGCCGACTTCGTTAAATTGCAGATGTTACACGGATTACGGCGGGCAAAAATATAAAAATTATAAAAGATATTTAATTTAACTTATGAGTATGAACAACAAAAAATATACTTTCCAAGAACTTATTGAAATTACAAGAAAAGTAATTAAGGAATTTGATAAAGCAGAACAAAGACCTTGAGGCATAGAAGCCATAATAATTGAATTAGTGAAACAAATAGGTGATTTAACAAAACATATTATGATGTTTGAGAAATATTATTTGAAAAGAAGAGAAAATGAGCCTTATTATAAAACAACAAAAGAAGATATTGCTGATGAATTGGCTGATATATTATATTGTCTTATAAGAGTCGCTGAACACTATGGAATTGACCTTGAAGAAGCACATCTCAAAACAAGAAGAAGTGAATTAAAAAGTCTTGGCAAAAACCAGATTTTTAACAGCCCACGTCCAGCTTTCTAAGTATATTTCCATAGGTGCTGGAAAGATTGTTTTTTTGATAGATCCACTAAAATTTAAGAAATGCTTACAGATGGCTTAGAGAGCTGGCTTCTTTTATCTGTAGAACGTTATATGAAATCTTGAGCTTCGGGCTCAAATGAAAAGATTTAAATAAATTATTTATCATTTTGTAAAAGGAGGTGAAAAATATGTTGTCAAAAATACCTATAAATCTTGAGAAAATAAAAAGAGAAGATTTAGACAAAGAGATATTAAGACTCGGGATGATAGCTGAATTAGATGCTGTAAGCCTTTATGAGCAAATGACAGCCATGACTGAAAATGAAAATATTAAGAAAATTCTTCTGGACATAGCAAAAGAAGAAAAAACGCATGTAGGAGAATTCCAGACTTTATTGCTTGAACTAGATACAGAGCAAGAGAGGGAATTAGAAGAAGGGAAAAAAGAAGTAAACGAAAAAATATAAAAATAATCTTGCAAATCCTCTGTTATGAAAGTTACTATTGTTTATGATAATACTGCTGTAAGATGTGATCTCCAAGCTGATTGGGGGAGTCTGTATTGGTAGAAACCAAAGGAATAAAAATTATTTTTGATACAGGTGCAAATGGATATATTTTGCTTTCAAAAGAGTTTGGATTTGATTTGTTCCACTCATTGCACTCAATATATCTCAGAAATAAAATCTTTGTATCACGAGAAATATGTGGAAGGAGGAGGAGGAAGAATAATTAAAATTTAAAAGTTATAAGTAAGAAAGTTTTACGGAATGGTATTCTATATTAGAAAAAGAAGGAGGTATTAAATGAAAATAACAGTAAGTTTAACAGGAAAAACTTTAGAATTAGAAAGTAAAATTGACGCAAGATTTGGCAGATATTCTCATTTTTGATTGTGAAAATTAAAGATAAAGAGATAAAAATCTTAAAACGAGAAAATATAACTGCCGGATAAATGGGCGGACCACTCTTGAAAAATAAATAGATATCTGGTAGAATGTAAGAGTAAGTTAATTTAGCTAAAGAATGCTTTAAAATAAGCAACAATATGAGATTTCTGATTCAAATTTTAACCAATGCCTTAGCTATTCTTTTAGCTGCCTATTTAATTGATGGGATCAGCTTTAAAGGCGATTGGACTATTTTAATTATTGCCGGTCTTATTTTAGGATTGATTAATTTTTTTGTTAAACCAGTTTTGAAGCTAATTTCCGCCCCGATAATACTTTTAAGCTTAGGCACCTTTACGATTGTTATTAATATGATTCTTTTAGCATTGGTAGATTGGTTGGTTCCCGAACTTACTATTTCCGGTTTCTGGTCCCTTCTTTGGGGAGTAATTCTTATTAGTTTAGTTAATTTTTTTGTTTCTGGCTTATCTAAGAAATAGTAAAATGAAAATTCTAAATGTTGTCCAAATTATAATTTCAATCCTTTTGATTGTTTCTATTCTTCTACAACAAAGAGGAGCAGGGCTTGGATCTGTTTTTGGCGGGCAAGATGAAGTTTATAGAACAAAAAGAGGTTTTGAAAAGATTCTTTTTATTTCTACAATTATTCTGGCAATTGCCTTTTTGGGAACAGCTTTTGCAAATGTGATTATTCGGTAAACCTTTAGAAATTTCTGCGTGAGAGAGGGTATTATTTCTAATGGGGTAAATTATAATTGCCAATAAGCTTAAATCTATTCGTAACTCCAAGAAACTTAATAAAACTTCAAGATTTTTTTTAACAGAGTCTTTCTTTGGTTTTAAAAAAAACCTAAAAAATAAAGCTTCTGGCGGAAAGACTAGTTTTAAGCTACCTAAATGGAGTCAGTTTAAAAGATTGCCTCGGCTTTTGACTAAAAAAGAACGGATGCTTATTATTAGTCTTCTTGGTTTAATTATCATTGCCAGCAGTTTTTTATGTTTTCAAAGCTGGCTTAAAGAAACTAAAGTTGTTCCAAAAGAAGGAGGGGAATATACAGAAGCAATAGTTGGTCAGCCCCGTTTTATTAATCCAATTTTAGCTCAAACAAATGATCCGGATCAAGATTTGTCTAAGTTGATTTTTTCCGGTCTTTTAAAATATAATTCAAAAGGTGAACTTGTTCCTGATCTTGCCGAAAAATATGCAGTTGGAGATTACGGCAGGATTTATGATTTTTTTCTAAGAAAAGGTATCTTATGGCATGATGGAGAATCTTTTGGGGCTGATGATGTCGTCTTTACCATAAAAACAATTCAAAATCCTGATTATAAAAGTCCTCTCAGAAGAAAGTGGAAGGGTGTTGAAGTAGAAAAGCTTGATGAGCGAACGGTTCGTTTTAAATTAAAAACCCCTTATGCTCCGTTTTTAAGCAATCTTACTGTTGGGATACTTCCCTGTCATATTTGGAAATATATAGGTCCAAGTAATTTTCCTTTTGCTGAATATAATCTTAAAAAACCAATCGGGACCGGTCCTTATAAATCCAGTCAATTTAAAAAAGATAAAAATGGTAAGATAAAATTATTTGTCCTTACTTCCAATAAAAATTATTATGGCAAAGTTCCATATTTAGAAAAAATAAATTTTAAATTTTATCCAAGCGAAGAAGAAGCTATAGCTTCTTATAATAAAAAAGAGGTTTCAGGTATAAATTACATTTCCGCGGCAAATATTGATAAGATAAGAAATAGAGAAAGTCTTAGATTATATTCGTTGTCTATTCCTCGATATTTTGCTGTTTTCTTTAATCAAAACAAAAGCAAGATCTTATCTGACAAAACCGTTCGTTTAGCCTTGGCTTATGCCACTGATAAAAAAGAACTTATAGATAAGGTACTTTTAGGACAAGGTGAGACGGTTGAGACTCCAATTCTTCCTTATCTTTTAGGTTACAATCCAGAAACCAAGATTTATGATTTTGCCGTAGAGCATGCTAATAATATTCTTGAGCGAGACGGGTGGCAGGATAAAGATGGAGATGGTGTTCGTGAAAAAGGAGACTTACATTTAGAGTTTACTTTAATTACTACTGATTGGCCGGAATTAGTCAAAACAGCCAATCTTTTAAAGGATCAATGGACTAAAATAGGAGCAAAAGTTAATGTCAAAACACCTCCAGTGGCAGAAATCCAACAAAATTATATCCACCCTCGTGAGTACGAAGCCTTGCTTTTTGGGGAAGTCTTGGGAGGTGATCCAGATCCATTTGCTTTTTGGCATTCTTCTCAAAAAAAGGATCCGGGGTTGAATCTCGCTTTATATTCGTCAGAAGAAGTGGATACGCTTTTAGAAGAAGGACGAACAAACCTTGATCCCGATGTCCGCGCGGAGAAATATCGTCGATTTCAGGAAATTATTGTCGATGATGTACCAGCAGTATTTTTATATAGTCCAACCTATCTTTATGCGGTCAACAGGAAAATTCAAGGCATTGAACTAAAAAATGTGGTTTTGCCTTCTGAAAGATTTTGTGACGTAGAAAATTGGTATATTAAGACGAGGAGAGTGCGGAGATAAGTTTAACTTCAGTATCAAGCTTACGTTCTATATAAGTGATAGAATAGTAAATGAAGTGTAGCAGAGTTTGTTATCGTAGCAAATAAATAACACATTCTGTTTCGCTTCGTATGTCATTCGTTTAGAAAATTCTGTTCTGTGTGTCATTTCCAAAGTCATCAAGTTTTAAGAAAATAATGTGAAAATTTTAATTTTAGCCGGAGGTAAAGGAACTCGCCTTTGGCCAATCAGCCGCAGGCAAAAGCCGAAACAATTTCAAAGACTTTTGAGCGACAAAACAATGCTTCAGGAGACAGTAGATCGTTTTATCGGCAAAAGTTCTCTTGGGGATATTTTCGTTTTAACTAGCGAGGAGTATAAAAAAGAAGTTTTTTCAGAACTTCCCAAATTACCGCGAGAAAATGTTATTGCCGAACCGCAAGCCCGAGAAAGAGTTGCCGCGATTGCTCTTTTTATGGCTTTAACAAAAGAAAAGAAATCTAAAGAACCAATAATAATTTTACCTTCGGACCATTTAATAAAGAAAAAAGAAGAATTTCTTAAGGCAATTATTCTCGGAGAAAAATTTATTAAGAAAAATCCCAACTATCTATTGGCTTTTGGCGCTGTTCCTACCTTCCCTGATACGGGACTTGGTTATATAAAAAAAGGAAAATTACTTGAGAAAATCAATGGTCAGGGTATTTACAAAGTTGTATTTTTTAAAGAAAAGCCAAATCTGGAACGAGCGAAAAGATATATCAGAAACGGCAAATATTTTTGGAATATGGGAATTTACATTTTTTCTCCGTCTCTGATAAAAAAATTGATCAAAGAATTCGTTCCTGATAATTACCGAATATACGAAAGGATTAAAGAGGCTTTTAAAAAACCAAATTTTAAAAAAACTCTCAGGAAGGAATATTCTGAGATGGATAATGTTTCTTTTGATTACGCCATTACTGAAAATTGCCAGAATGTCGCTTTTATCCCCACTAACGTCGGTTGGAGCGATGTTGGAAGTTGGTCAGTGCTGAAAGATTGCCTTTCTTCTCCTAATGGAAATTTTATTAAGGGAAATCATATTGGGATTGATTCTAAGAATATTATGGTATATGGAACAACCAATAGACTTGTTTCGACAATTGGCGTGAAAAATTTAGTGATTGCTTTTACTGATGATATTATCTTAATTTGTCAAAAAGATAAATCACAGGAAGTTAAAAAGATAATCAAAAAACTGGAAAAAGATAAAAAGTTTGATTATATTTAAAAATATGCGGCAAGAAATAAAACATCTTGATTATTATGTGATAAAAACAATTGAGAATTTAGAGAAATGGGAATATCCGAAATTAAAAATTAAAAGAGATGATTCTAATATTTTTTTGGGAAGCGGAACCGCTGCCTGCATAGGAGAATTGTTCACTGAAAAATTTAATGGAATTTCTCTTAATGTTTCGAATTATAAAAGATTCTTTGAAAAAGTAATTAAAAGAGATTTTGCCTCTATAAATATTGTTAATGCGTCTGGAGGTAAAGACGGATTAACAATGGCGTCTTTTCTTTCCGACAGGGGATTTAAACCGAATTTAATTACCTGTAATAGAGATGCCCCGGCGAAAAAATTTATAAAGGAAGAAAATATTTTTGTATTTCCTTCTTTTCAAGAACCTCCAACTTATAATGTCAGCACTTACAGTTCAATGATTTATTGGCTTTTTAGAGAGGATATGAAAAAGATAAAAGAATTCATAAATAATATAAAGATTCCAAATTTAAGGAAATATAAATATATTTTCTTTTTGGCGTCGGATGAATATACAACAGTAGCTCGGATAGTAAGCAGAAAAGTTGCTGAAACTTTAGAAGGAATAGGTTCAAATGGTGATGGATTTTCTAATGGAAGCCACGGAATGTTAAGACAACCAAATAAAGAAAGATTAATATTTTGTTTGAATCAAAAATATTTCACGGAAGAAAATGTTTATAGATTGAATATTAATTCTTATCTTGGTTTAATTCTTTCCACTTATTATATCATTGGTAAAAATCAAAACGATCAAGACACGGAAAACCTTTTGAAGGATTATAAAGAGATATCTAAAAAACTTGGCTGGAAATTTAATAAAGTTTGGTAAGTTTAAAAAGCAAATTGAAATTATAACACATATACAACGGCCGCATTATATCTATTATATTTTGTAGACGTCGAAAATTAAATTTGGGATAAAAAATATCAGTAGCAATTTTGGTTGTTGCGAGTTTGCAATCCGTAGCATATTTTCGTTTAAAGTTTTTTAACTTTTATATATCAATCACAGACTAATAATAAGAATATATCGCAAGTTACAATCTTGCGGCAATGAGTAAAAGTTTAAGAGAAAAATGGAAGAGCGGGGCGAATAAAAATATAACACATATAATGCGGCCGTTGTATATGTGTTATGTTTCGTAGGTGTTGAAAGTTAAAAATTAAATTTGAAGTAAAAATATTCCACTTAAGGTTGGTTCTCTTCTATTGTTTATGATTTTTGCCTTTGGTGGCAATGTTCTCTTGTTTTTCTTTTCGTCTCCTAATTTTTTATTCCTCCTTTTATAGCTTTAATTGAAAACTATATTAAAATATATCAGAGCGAAAAAGTTTATCAGGAAGAAAATGGGTAAGTGGCGAAATTGACAGACTTGCCTGTCGATGCCTAAAGCCGAAATGGCGGAATTGGTAGACGCGCTAACTTCAGGAGTTAGTCTCCATTTGGAGGTGAGGGTTCGAATCCCTCTTTCGGCACTAATCTTTGACGGGCGAACGCGCAGCGCTCAGGATGCTGCAGGTGGAAAACTTTGAAGATTCTAAAATAAATTACCCTGAATTTATTTCGGGATTCAGAATAACAATTTGCAGTTTAGAAATTAAAGAATTAGAAATTGATTAAAAATTAGAAATTTTAAGCTATGTATAAATCTTCAAAAATTCAAAAACAAAAAACTAATATTTTAAAACGGGAGCATAATTTACGGATCATTCCTTTGGGCGGGTTTGAAGAAGTCGGCCGGAATATGATGCTTTTTGAGTACGGTCAGGATATTCTTATTATTGATATGGGACTTCAGTTTCCAGAGGAAAATATGCCCGGCATTGATTACATTATTCCTAATATTGATTATCTCCGCGGAAAAGAAAAAAATATCAGAGGGATTATTATTACTCATGCCCACTATGATCATATTGGCGCCATTCCTCATTTAATCGGTTCTTTGGGAAATCCTCCAATTTTTGCCACCTCGCTTACTTTGGGAATAATTAAAAAGCGGCAGGAGGATTATCCTAATAATATTAAGCTTAATTTAATTCCCATAAAAGAAACTGATAAGATTAATTTAAGATCATTTAATTTGGAATTTTTTCATGTTAATCACAATATTCCCGGCGGCTTCGGAATAGCTATTCATACACCGGTTGGCCTTTTCATTCATACTGGTGATTTTAAATTTGATTCAACTCCAGTAGGCGACAAACCGGCTGACATCGGAAAGATCGCTCGGTTAAGCTTGGAAGGAGTTACGGCGCTTCTTTCTGATTCAACCGAGGCAGAAACACCCGGTCATTCTCTTTCTGAAAAAACTATTCAAGATACTTTAGAAAGGATTTTTGAAAAATCATCCGGCAGAATTATTGCTACAACTTTTGCTTCTTTGATTTCACGTATTCAAGAAATTATATTTTTGGCTGAAAAGTTTGGCCGCAAAGTTATTATTGATGGATACAGTATGAAGACAAATGTTGAGATCGCCAGAAATTTAGGGTGGTTGAAAATAAAAAAAGGAACCTTAATTAAATTGCGGGAAGCAGTAAATTTACCTGATTCTAATATTGTCATTATTTGCACCGGTGCCCAAGGGGAAGATAAAGCTGTTTTAATGAGAATTGTTAATAAAGAACATCGCTACATTTCTCTTCATAGAGGCGATACGGTTATTTTTTCTTCATCGGTGGTACCGGGGAATGAAAGGACTGTTCAGACGGTTAAAGACAGTATCTGGAGGCAGGACGCTCGAGTTATTCATTACAAAATGATGGATGTTCATGCCGGTGGTCATGCCCATCAGGAGGATCTTAAAATGATGATTAATCTTGTAAGGCCTCGCTGGCTTATTCCAATCCATGGCAATTACTATATGCGTCGCCTTCATGGGGAAATTGGAAAAGATTTAGGTATTCCTTCGGAAAATATTTTTATTCCAGATAATGGCCAGGTGATTGAATTTAGCAAAAAAGGGGGACGAGTAAAACGAGAAAAGGTTCATTCTTCTTATGTGATGGTTGATGGACTAGGTGTAGGTGATGTAGGCCAGGTTGTTCTTCGAGATCGGCAAATGATGGCGCGCGACGGAATGTTTACTGTTGTTGTTATTGTTGACAGTAAAACTGGAAAGCTTCGGGGATCTCCTGATATTATTTCTCGGGGATTTATTTATATGAAGGAGTCACAGGCTTTACTGGCTGAGACTCGTCGGGAGGTGGAAAAAATTATTACTCAAAAAACCGCCAAGGGCCAGCCAGCCAATTGGGTTTATGTTAGAAACAGCATCCGGGATTTAATCGGCGAATTCCTCTACAAAAAAACCCAAAGAAGACCGATGGTCTTGCCGGTGGTGATAGAAGTATAATTCGCCCAAGCTCGAAATTTAAAGCGCAAAGTTAAAAACCAGAATTTTAAGATGAAAAATCCTTGGAAAAAATTAGGAAGTAAAGCTATTTATAAAAATCCTTGGATTACTGTTAGAGAAGATAAAGTTATCAGACCAGACGGTAAAAAGGGAATTTATGGAGTGGTTTATTTAGATGGGGGAGTAGCTGTTGTGGCGATGACTTCAAAAAAAGAAATTTATTTGGTTGGCGAGTGGCGTTATGCGATAGATAAATTTAGTTGGTCGCTGCCAGCGGGATATAGCGAAAAAAATGAGAGATCTTTAAAGGGAGCCAAAAGAGAGCTTGAAGAGGAAGTTGGGCTTAAGGCAAGAAATTGGAAATATTTAGGAATGAACTATGAGAGTGTTGGCGTTTTGAATCAAAAAATAAAATTTTATTTAGCTACTGATTTAACAAAAGTAAATCAAAAATTAGATGGAACGGAAAAAGGAATGAAAGTAATGAAAGTTCCAATTAAGCAGGCGATAAAATTAATTATGGAAGATAAAATTTTTGACGGGTCGGCAATTATAGGGATTTTTAAAGCCGTTGAATATTTAA